>MDSX01084900.1_pt1 | contig 25086 bp, 27 predicted proteins | sample 811141 | NCBI WGS metagenome assembly MDSX01 (sample SAMN05326642, study PRJNA326480) | marine metagenome | isolation source: seawater | place: Atlantic Ocean: South East | collected 2010
ATCACCCTTCTTGATTTCAAAGTCCTTCAAACCATGATTAAATAGAATGACCTTGATTTCACCGGTATAATCAGGATCAATAACTCCTGCGCCTACATTAATACAGTGCTTCGCAGCTAGACCCGAACGGGGAGCTACGCGACCGTACACACCCGGGGGAAGAACTATGGTGATGCCAGTGCTCACTAAAGCTCGCCCCGCCTGACACGGTACAACCGCAGCTTCGGAGCTATATAAATCATATCCCACAGCACCATCAGAACCACGACTAGGAATAATAGCATCAAAACACAACTTCTTGACCCCAAGGGACATTTGATCATTTATACTCTCAAATCCTTAAGTTTAATTATTCTAAACCTCCACGCAACCTAAGAACGAGATGAAGCGTTGATTCTTTCTGAATGTTATAATCGGCGAGTGTACGACCATCTTCAAGTTGCTTTCCCGCAAAAATAAGACGTTGCTGATCGGGTGGAATACCCTCCTTATCTTGAATTTTAGCTTTAATATTATCGATCGTATCCGATTGTTCAACTTCTAAAGTAATAGTTTTTCCAGTAAGTGTCTTCACGAATATTTGCATACTACTATATAATAGGATTATTTCTTAAAGTAACTCATCTTAGTGTATTTGAAGTACATTAACATGAGAGGAAATGTCTGGAGTGGGGTTCGAACCCACGCGTGCATAGCACAGACGATCTTAAGTCGTCCTCCTTAGACCACTCGGACATCCAGACTTTTATGTCCAGTACGGGGATCGAACCCGTGGCCACCAGGTTAAAAGCCTGGCGCTCTACCAACTGAGCTAACTGGACATACTCGTTTCTTATTTATTACAGGATTAAAATCTTTAAGTATAATAACAATGAACAAACTCTTAATTCAAAAGGGACCATTCATGGGGAAGGTATTTTTGAATCTTATCTTTCAATCCATGGTAGCGTACACGGCTGCAAAATCGGTAAATAAACAACATGCGATAGACTATCACTTGGCGTATATTTTAGGACCAATCGCTCTTTTCTTATTTCTCGCGTTTGTGCGTGTAAGCTTTGAAGTAAAGTTTGCTATACTCACACTGATTTCTGCGCTGATAGGAATTATGATGAAAAAGCGAGATTACGGCGAAGACATCATAAAAGATGTCATAAAAATGTTCTCGGTGATGTTTGTACTCGGTTTCATAAGTGTTCAAATGGGTATCGATCTTCGGGTATTTGGATTTATATTAACACTATTGTTACTCGGATTAATCGCATTACTCGTATTTTCGGGAATTGAAAAGAAACATCTTTCAAGATATGGTGTACTATTATTTGCACTGTTTATCGTGTACGATACAAATAATATACTGCAAAGGAACTACAATGGCGATTTCTTAAACGCCTCGACGGATTACTTTATGGATATTGTAAATTTATTACGATTTTATGATAATTCTGATTAAAATATCAATTTAAATATCATCGGACCGAATATGAGTAAAGCGAAAAATACACCGACCCAAATAAGTAACGTTTGTATGTCACCGAACATACTAAACGGAAAATCATCCCACGGAATCATATTTTTAAAATCAAAAGGTCCTCCTTCCTTGAATGGATTATCTCCAATCTTCCATTTATGAAGAGCCTCACATTCACTCTGACACATATCTCCACATGCGTTAGCTTCCTCTTCGGGAATACCTTCGCTACAATACGGTTGATCCTCTTCTTCCTCTTCGCCTTCTGCGGGTCGATACTCAAGTTCCGCGTATGGAACCGCGTCACCGTCACCGTACCCAACGAATTGATCCCAATTTAAAGGTAAACATTTACCGACACACTCTTTAACCTTTTTACTCGCATCTTTTTCAGCGTCTATTAAATATAAAGTACCCGCTACACCAGCTCCCACCGCGGCTGCGGCTGCAGCCTTTTGCTTCGCAGTCATCTTCTTTTTGGGCTTAGGAGGATCTGCTTTGGTCTTGGGAGTATCCACTTTGGGTTTTTTAGCGTCCACTTTTGGAGCATCCGGTCCTTTAGGGGGTTTACCTGGAATATCCGGTCCTTTAGGTGGCTTGGGTGCACTTGGTGGTTTCATCTTCGGCGGTTTAATGCTAGGCAGTTTAGCCTTGGGTAACTTCGCCATTTACAATTAATAAAGATTTTATTCTACTGATATGAGTTTTTGTTTTGTATCACCCTGTTCCGCTTCACAGCTCGCTCCACCATATTTCAGTTGAGAAATTATATTAAATTCATACGTGCTCATTCCCGTGACATACTCGTTATCGACACTATCTTTCAAATTCCATTCACCCACACAATCTTCTCTGGGACATTTACTCTCGGGACACGCAATTTCCTTCGTATCACCATCATCAAATTCACATGCGGCACCACCCTGCAAAGGATCGCCTAATTTTTTATACGTACCCGTTAATGTCATACCCTCTGTACATGTAGACCCACCTTCACAAGTTTCATTCCATATCCATTCGTGTTTGCAATCTTCTGGGGGACACTTATCCTCGGGGCAAGGTTGTGTTTTAGTTTCGCCATCTTCAAATGGACAATACGCACCACTACCTGAATGTTCCTTAGTTACGACGTATGTCGCCGATTGTATAGCGGAATTATCGCTACACATACCCGTACAGGATTCATCCCACGTCCAATCACCTTCACAATCTTCGTCAATTTCCGTAGGGCGTAAAGATCGTGGACAAATTTCTTCCATTATCTGCCCTTCAGTATAATCACACTCACCACCGAATTTACCTTCTCGTACTATTTTAACGGCACCAGTCCTTTTGCTGGTAGTACCATATCCTTCGCAATCTTCCCATTCAACCGTATGAACACATTTTTCGGGAGGGCACATGTTATACGGACATTCAACTTCCTTAACTTTACCGGCTTCTGTGTCACATTCTTCGCCACCGTATCTCGCAGGCTCTTCGATGACATACTGCGAAAATCGCGTGGCGTTTCTCTTTGAGCAACTTCCGATACATATCTCATCATCTACCCAATCTCCTACGCAATCTTCTGGTGGACACATATCAACTGGACACGGTTTTTCCTTTGTTTCGCCATCCTTAAAATCACATTTACCAAAACCTGTAGCTGCTTTAGTTACTTTATACGTACCTACTAATTTGCTTTTTCCTGAACTACAATCTTCTGTACATTCCTCGGCCCATACCCATTCCCCCTCACAATTGTTAGCGGGATTTTGCATCTGCTGATGTACATAAAATACGGCAGCTAGGACCAGGATTAAAAGAATATACTGTAACATCTATAATAGAAAAATATTTTTATATTTGAAAGTATGGTAATACTTTGAGATATAAATTTTTATAGGATAAGTTTCTTCTCGTGTCCAACAATGATATTCGTATTAACCGTAATATCATACCCAGCTTCCTTTATGTTACGACAAAACGCGACATCCTCTGAAACCATCTCCGTCACGGAATTACCATCTTCAAGATCCAATTCAATTGGTGGGTGATGGAAATATGGATACTTCAAAGATTCAAGAACTTCCTTCGTACACGCAAAAAGTCCCATACCGTTGTATGCAACCGAAATATATTTCTTATTAGGATCTATACTATCTTTCGACATGAATTCAAAATAACCATTTTTCTTAAAATATTCAGTGTTCCATTCCTGTACCGGCGAATATTGAGTTGTACCCAATCGATACATCCCCGAAACGACTGGATATTTATCCGTATCTTCTATAATCTCCATAACCTGTTTTGGTGTAAAAATAACATCTGAATCGATGGTTAGCCACACATCGTAATCCAGTTTACCATCAAATGGTTTTTGATCCTTTCCGCGTAAAACATCGAGACCGAGCGTTTTCATTCGCGCGAACGGTATGAACGATGAATATTGGTTCACTAAAGCAATCTGATACCCTTCTTTAGTGAGAGCCAGAAGAGTTTCTGACCATACCATTAAAAAATCACCGGAATATTCTCTACCCGGGAACGCCACGATGACCTTCTTCATTGTACAATATTCTCATTTTTTCGCTTTAAATAAATTTAATAATTAATATAGTCAATAAATCGACAATAGTAAAAGCGCCGGCCATCTGAACGAGTCTGGGTCTCCACTTTGAATATATTGATATTCTACTCCACAAACCATACAAGGAAACAATTACGATAACCCATAACATAACAAGTATCCACAGGTTGCGTTTCCAAAACCCTAACGTACCGGGGTTAGGAGTTTTTTGCTTTTCAGGTTCTGGTGAAGGTCCTACATCCTCACTCGGTGAAAGAGCTGTGGCTGTGGGAGCGGGGACACCATCAAAACATTCCTTTTCTTCCTCACTCGCGACATATCGTTTTTTCTCAGCTTCCGTGCACATAGCCTCGTTTTTGCAATATCCACAAGTTTCACCACCCGGTCTACACTGACAGCACTGATCCATAGGAGCCTTTTCTCCTCCTGGAAGAGTTACATCTTCTTTAGCTGCCATGTACCCAGACTCACATTTATCAAAACTAACGGGTTTGCAACCTAATGGAGTTATGTCTATAGGGTCTGACATATTACGATCAACTGCGCACTTCATCTTATTACATGTAAATATTATTTAGACAGCTGGCTATGAAAGTGTTCGCAGAAATTCTTAAGCTTAGGAAGAATTTCCTTTTGCCATCCATCCTTATCACGCTTGAGTAAATGTGTACACGTGTCACTGTTGTACTGCTCAACCAATCGGCACGATTCGATGTTCAGCATCTCCATGTACGTCTGACACTGAATCTCCTCGTACTCTCGCACGTTCTTGAAAAGACATTTTGCCCGGTTCTTAATCTCAACTAACGTAAGATCACCCATTTCGTCCTTGATGAGACGATCAATCCTACCGACAATTTCATACTCCGTCCCCTCGATAACACATACAGTATATGTATAATACGTATCGTCCGTGATATAATCCGGGTTCAATTTTGCCGTTGTATCCTCATGACGTGTACCATGGTTCGTATACAAGGTCTTGCGAATATAATCATTCGCGGCAGTCTTTTCCTTATCCGTGAGACTCGTCTTGGATATCAACTGATTGCTCACTGCTCGATACTTTTGTTCGACTGCCCCACTATCCTTCGAAACAAACTTTTGGGCATCAGCCAAAAGCTCGGAGGCTGTATTCGAAGAGTTAATCGCTTCTATAGCGATCTGCTCCTTCGTCTGACCGTCGAATGTATCTGGAGAGTACTTACACCAAAGATTCATGACAATCTCGTCAGGTTTACAAAACCTATTTTTATCAATCATACTCGCCACCTCGGACGCCTTCAGTTTAATTTTCTTGATACCAAGAGGTTTCAAGACGCGTTTGTAATTGCGAAGTATATGGTACACTTCACCACACGCGCGCGAATCGGCGAGTGCGTTATGTGCATTTTCAAACTCTTTACCAGTCAAATCCGCGTACAGGTAAATCAGTTTCCGTGGTTTGAGAAACGTCTTAAGAGTCATTTGGAGTGTGCACGCGAAATTAACCTTCTTAAACGGTTCGACACTAAATCCTCGACGGTAACACTCCGACATGAGAATACTCTCGTCAAACTTCGAATTATGCGCGACCAAAGTATCGTAACCCTTGATTGACTCGACAAATCGATTATACACCTCTTCAAAAGGTAAACCGTGTTCCTTCGCGTGTTCCGGTGTGATTCCATGAATGTGTACCGCGTCAACGATAAAATTATCGGGGTACACGATCATATGGTCGGATTCGACTTCATTTCCTTCAGCATCGTATTTGACATATGCGATCGATAGCATGCGGCTCATGTCAAATGAATGGACATTCTTTGGGGATGCCACGGGGTATCCCACGGGGAGACCCGTCGTCTCGGTATCCCAGGCTATGTACGCCATTAAGTAATCAAAGAGCTAGTTCTTTATATTCGTTGTTTATTAATTACGATTCAAACCTACATAGGTCGTTCTTCTATTACTAACGTTGACTAAACCCATGTGAACCTCCCCCCTTTTGGTGACTGCTTTCGTTACTAGCACCGGCGATAACATCTGATAAATTTACAAAATGAAGGAATGACTGATCATCGGTAGATGTAATAATTTTCGGTACCAAACCAAGCTTTCTTGCCAAATACATGTATATAACAACAAACATACCATCACCACTCGCAGGTACATATAACATTCGTCCACCTCCAAATGTTTGAGCATGTAAAGCTGTGAGAACCTGCATAAAATCTCCCATAAATTTTATTAACTGTTGAGAAGGATCCCCAGTCTTTTGGGCTTTCTTTTTTGCTCCACGCGATGGTTTTATTTCTCCTCCATTTAAAATAAACTTAATTTCACCGTTCTTATTTTCATATTCCCCAAATCCAAAATTAGCACTCATATTGGTATTTCGATTGTTAGATCTATTTTTACCACGACCATTTATCTCAACTTGGAATAAAGGTGAATAATAATTCATCATAAATTTAACGTTTCTAGGATCGTTCATCATTCCCCACGCACGAGATTGTATCCTGTCCTGTTGCTTGCCTTTTGTCACCATTTCCACACCGGCATCAAATAAATTGGCATAACCTACTATACTCCCCAATCTATATACTGTTCCATTTTTCGATGCGTCAATAATTTTAGAAAATTCTTTTGGAGCGACACCCTCCTGATCTATAGAAATGTAGACTTCCTTATTTATTCTTGGTCGGATAGAATTTAATTTAAAAGCAGTTTCTGCTATTATTTGTTTAGTTATGCGCGGGCGCCTGTTGGTAATATTGGTTTTTTCGATGGGTATATCACCCTGCGTCATAGCTTCTTTCCAATCAGCTTCGTATGGCGTTGTCTTAGCTTTTCTTAGATCAAAGACCCGATTATTCACATCCCGGCTAAATACGAAAATGTTACCCGCACCCGCCACCGTCACAAGCGATTTTATAAATATTGTGGGAGCAAATTTAATTCCAGATGTACCCGGAAACAACATCCTGACAGCATCTCCATTTAAAAAATTCTGAAAAGATACACTGTCGTCAACTGTTTTATCATGTAACATATCGCACCACATTAAAAACAAAAAATCGAGTGTTCCATCTTCGTCAAGATTAATCTTAAGTGTTTTGTTGGGTACAGCAACTATCATACGCCTCAAAGCAGTAAACTGCCTTAAAATTCTCATCTGGACATCGCGCGTTTTTATTTCTTTAATTTTCGTTAAACGCGTGTCAGATAAGCCGGCACCATAAAGAAATCTGAGATATTGTTTTGCACCTTCTGTTCTAGCACTACCTGTAGGATTTTTAATATCGTTTATAGTTTCGAGTAATAAATTTCTCGAAGCCTGTTTGCCGTACGGCATTTTCTTGTCAGTTTTCTCTATTATAGAAGCGTTTTTACCGAGTACACGAATTAGATTCTCATTTGTCATATTTTTAATTTTAGGACTCGATTTTGCCACTACTGCCGTTGCCGCTTTATTAGCATTTTCTTTCGCCTTCTTCGCATTTTCCGCCGCCTTTTTAGCATTCGCGCGTCGCTGTTGAATAGCGGAATTTAAAACTTTATTCGCCTCCGCTTTTTCTTTCGCCGCTTTATCATTCGCTTCCTTTTGCTGTCGCGCACGAATCACCTCTTTGGCATTTGCGATTGCTTTTTCTTTCGCCGCCTTTGCTTTTTCTTCCACCTTTTTAGCATTTGCGCGTCGCTGTTTAATAGCGGAATTTATAACGGTATTTGCTCTCTTTTTTTCGTTTGCCGCTTTTTCTCTCACCACTTTTGCATTCGCCTCTCTTTTTATCTCTTTCGATATAGCGTTTTTAATCACCATATGTCGCGCCACACTTAAATTATTTTTAATATTATTTGTAAATTTCTTTTGACCGTTTGGGCTAAGTTTTTTAGTCAATTTTCGTAAATTTTTATATCTATCTAAACCCTTAGCCACAGTTTCTCGCATTCTACTCTGAATTAACTTAACAGCCTTATCACCATTTTTAGCGGTGTTTAATAAAAGTTTATTAACAAACATCGCTTTATAACCAGAAGGTAAAGCATTACGTTGATTCACTAAATTAGCATATTTTTTTTCAATATTTCGTTCCTTCGCCGCCGCCCCCATCGCCGCTGTACGGAACGCTGGTTGTGGTATTTGTCTAACAGTGGATCTCGTCGCGCTAGTGATTTTTTTCCTTTTCGGCGTTGGCCTATTATTCATCGCTGAATTGGAGCTATTTCCACTCGTTTCCCCCGCGGTATTATTCAGTTTATCCCGTTTTCTACCCACCAAAGCTTTGGCTAAACGCTGCCTTTTTGGCGCTGGTGGCTGTACTTGAATTTTACTCAAATTTTTAGGAATTCTCATACTTCTCCGAGAAGATGCAGAACTAGGCGAATTAGTGTTCATGGGTCTCACGGAACTAGGTGAGTTAGCGTTCGTTGAAGTTGTCGTATTACTTAACTGTGGATTTTGTAATAATGTCGTCACAGGGCTGTTAGGACTACGCCCTCTTTTAAATGTGGTAGACATCTTATAATATGAAATTATTTTTTTCTGATCGGTGGAACATGACACGACGCGACCATCTCGTATACCACATCTCCATCTACAACCTCCTGATCAATGAGTATATCCTTCAATTGTTCAAGTTTTCCTTTATTCGCGCGAAGAAGTTTCATGACCTCGTCGTAGCAGTCGTCAACGATTCGTTTGATTTCCATATCAACCAAACGCATGGTCGTGGCGGACATGTACCGTTCATCTACGTTAATTTTACCAACGACAGTACTGAATCCACAATTGAGTACCATCTGACGAGCTATGGCATATACCTGTGAAAAATCGCTCGTAGCGCCTGTGGTGACTCTATCCTTACCATAGAATAACTCCTCCGCCGCATGACCACCGAGAGCAACCTTAATCTGTGAAAGAAGATACTCCTTGGTATACATACCCACATCGTCCGTCATGGGTTGGAAAAACGTGACACCACCCGCATCACCACGTGGAATAATACTCACCTTTCGAACCTCATCGTATTCAGGCATGAGCGCTCCAATGAGTGCGTGCCCCGCTTCATGGTAGGCAACACGCGTCTTACGCCGGTCAGAGATGACAGTCCTAGACTTCGCTCCCACGACGACACGCTGATACGCATTTTCCACTATTTCTCGGGTAATCTTACCTTCTTCCACGGATCGGATCGCGGCTTCGTTCATAAGATTTGCCAGGTCAGCACCCGAAAATCCAGTCGTCTGACGAGCTATATCGCGAAGGGATACATCTTCACCCAGATTTTTGTTTTTCGCGTGAACCTCCAGAATCTTTTCACGACCGTGTACATCCGGAAGATTAACTTGAATCTTACGATCGAAACGCCCGGGTCGAAGGAGAGCCTCATCGAGAATATCCACGCGATTCGTAGCTGCGATTACCACGATCTGCGCCTTATTATCAAAACCATCCATCTCAGTTAAAAGTTGATTAATAGTCTGATCACGTTCATCATTCGCCGGAGCGCCGTTAACAGATCTCTGTTTACCTATAGCGTCAATTTCATCTATGAATACAATACAAGGTTCGTTTTTACGAGCGAGTTCAAATACATCTCTAACACGTTTAGCGCCTAATCCTACAAACATTTCTATAAAAGAAGATCCACTACATTGAATGAATGGTACAGAAGATTCACCCGCGATTGCGCGAGCCAACAGAGTTTTACCAGTTCCAGGCTTACCCGTAAGTAAAGCACCCTTGGGAATTTTTGCTCCCGTCACGAAATATTTCTCCGGTGCACGAAGAAACTTAACGATCTCTTCCAACTCTTCTTTTGCAGCGTCAATACCCTGAACATCATCAAAACGTGTATCTATATCATCCTCCATTTCAAGTTCAACCGTATTATTGATATTGAAAGGGTTGCCACCCGGTCCAGAGTTTTTCATTTGTGAAATCATCATAGTTATGATAGCATAACTTAAACCAAACGTGATGAACATAGAACCAATGTCCGCTTTAGTAAAGGGAATAGTTAAATCCACGTCGTAATTCGTATTACTATCGATGAGAACCTTCCAAAGTTCAGGTCTGTCTATAAAGTTTGCTACGTTCATCGTTCCATTAGTTTCTGAAAAATATACTTTATTTTGATTAGGTTTTAGTAAGACATCGTCTACCTTTTTTCGTTTTACACCGGTAATAAATTCACTCAGACGTCGCTCCTCATACACCGTAGGTCTAGATATAATATGTATAGGGGGCGCCTGAAAAGATTTAGGTACACTAAACATTTATATATATATTGATATTAATCTTTTAACATTATTAATCCAAATCGGGGGGTTCCACATCATCTACATTTTCATCCACGTCATCGTCATCATCATCGTTGTCAACCTCTATAGCCTCATCCTCTTCAGGTGCATCATCATCATCGTCGTCGGGATCTTCTTCCACAATGTCATCAGGTTTCTCTTCGGGTTCTTCCTCCTTTTTCTTTTTCTTGGCGGGAGCCTTCTTTTTGGTTGAGGGTCTTTCAAATATATTTTCAATCATTTTTTCATATTTAATTTTTAACACCTTTTTACGTTCAAAAGATTTATTCATCTTATCGATGAACGCTTCTGAATACCCCATACTTTTATAGACCGAAACCAACATTTTGTGTGGAGGCACTTTACCTTTAGAGTTATACTTTTCCCACAATTGCGCCACGTGACTGAAAAGTTTAACACGCACCTTACCAGATTTCAACACGTTTAATTTAACCACGACATTATCAGGATATTCAAAATGTCGTTCTATTACCTTAACGGGTGGAGGTGTGTATACGAGTTCCACAACTTCAGGTTTTTTAAACTCGAGCCCGTAATACTCATAATTTCTTTTTATGAGTTTTAGATACAGTTCAGAATTCTGAACCGAAAAGGATTTTGAAGGTTTTTCACGTTCCTCGGGAGGGGTGATATTTAATATGCGACGTACATCATCTTTAGTAGGGCGTACTAAAGATGCAGTGTGTATTTTTTGACGCGGGACAGGGCGCCTATACATTACTTATATAGTATGTTTATTCTTTATTACAACTTAGGTCTAGTTCACATTCTATGATATGGTGCGCCTGAAAATTCTGAAGAGATTCAAAAGGTCCCCATATTTCTATAACTTTACGCTTCTTGTCGTACCAAAGATACGATAAATCCAAATACTTCGTCAACCAATAAAATTTCTTACCACCTTTACCGATAAACTTGAAGATATCATCCTCTGAATAAGCGGATGCATCAAACTGACTGTAATGTGTATTGGGCGGTGTATATGGTGCCATCTTACGTTTCAAACGTGTATCACTTTTAAGTATGTTTATTAACGACCGCAGCCACATCCTGCCATCATGTATTTTTCTTTCTTCTTATCGGGGGTCGTATATTTCATCATCATGAATAATACGAATACCATAAGAGCCGCGGGGTACATTATATCGTTATTGAGAATCTTCATTTATTATACCATGATATTTTTATATACCGATAGTACCAATGGGTTTATCCCACTGTCCCATATCTGGTGAAGTTGGTGGTCTCTGAGAAGATCCACCCTTGACATATATACACAAGTCGTCCTTTGTCACCTTTTCACCCGGAACTATATATCCTTTAATTTCGTCGTAAAAATCACCTGTAGTTACTTCGTGTGACTTGAGACATTCCCGCTCTTTCACACCAAATGATTTACAATGCTCCCGCCACTGTGTTACAGTATCTGAACCGTATTTCGTATCACTAAAATACTTAGTGTTTATATCACACGTCGGTGGACCGAACGCTTCATCACACATAGCACCCATCACAAATGTTTCGACACGACCAAAATTATAGAGTAATAAAACGAGCAGCACGAAGAGTACTATAGATAGTTTTAATGAAGGAGTGACTTTTAACCTCATATATTTTACACAAATATTTTATTAATAATCGTCATCTAAGGAAACTTCCGATCCGCTGTCGTCTGAAGAGTCGGATCCCTCCTCGTCCGTGTCAAAATCATAATCATAATCAGATTCATCTAGAGCTTCGTATATATTTTCACCCACTTTGTTATATTTCCCCGTATCTTCTAGACATGTGGTATCATAAAATACACATATACACTCCTTTGGAACTTCTATACAAAATGAAGAAAACTTATACTGATTGTAGTTAACGTGTTCGAGTGTCCGTATAACATAACAATCGTCGACATCTTCGACTATCTGAACCATCTCCTGCGTTTCATCGTCATATTCTATGTCCACGATTTGTCCCTCCATAACGTACTCACAACGCTTTTCTTAAACCCTCATAATAGTGTCCATGTTCATTGATAAACGTACACACTTCCATCATCTTTAAAATGTATAAAATTGTGACGTAAAATAACGATACATAAGGAATATAGAGACAACACCCTAAATTCATACAGATTCCTCATCTAAAATCTTAAAGTATATAAATGGATATCAATAGAACTGTCAAGGAGAATGACGCGGTTATGTTTGATATAGACGATACACTCATTTCATCCAGGGATAAAAAAGTGATCGAACCTGTATATAATATCTACAAATCCTTAAAAGAAAGGGGGTATAAAATCGTCATCATCACAGCCAGACCAGGATTTCAAGAAAATATAGAATGGACAGAACGACAACTCAGAGAAATAAACGTTCAATACGATGTACTCGTATTTACACCACCAGAAAATAAGGGGAAATTCAAACGTAATTCAAATTATAATTATATACTTTCAGTTGGGGATATGGATACAGATTTAACAGATAGTGTGTACTCCATCAAGATTTCCATGTAATGTCGCATATATGACACGTTACAAAAACGGTCATAGGTTCATCGGCGCTTCTCGTTTGCATTTCATAATACGTCGTCTTATACTCTCTACATTTAGCACACCTAAATAAACCCTTATAGTCCTTTTCATTGACGATACTAACTTCCTTTTTCATAGATTTTTCGATAGACGCTTGAAGTCTTTTGTCATAGGGGCCCCCGGGCCACATGTGATTCGGTTGCATGTCAAATACCATGGATGTCTTCAATTCTCTGTTTAAAAGTTTCTTCTTCAGATCAGGAGAAAATTTTAAACATTTTTTCAACTCCAGAAATTTTTGTTTATATCTTTCTGTATGTTTTCTGTTATCAAATGCCGGTGTCTGTCTCATCTTCAAACTCTTATTTATAGCCCAATTATTTGTCCCAATTTCTAGGTTTCGTGGAATGGTATCGTCTTCCTCCAAACTAAGAAGTTCAGCGTATTGTGAAACAACATACTTCCGAAGTTCCATTTGTATATTATTTGATTAAATTAATACCGACTTAGGTGCGGCATAGCAACTTTGGCGCAATCACCAAAAGATTCAGGTGAGCATGTGTTGAAAACGTCAGACTTCACATGCCCAGACTGAGTGCCGCGCTGTTGCTTCTCTTCCTTACGAGAACCCCAGTCGGTAGACAGAAAGTCGCGGCGAGTTAAGAACTCGGGAGAGTATAGATCAAATTTGGTGGCTAGTATTATAACTATAACTATAGCGATAAATAAACGTAACGTGTGTTTCATATATTAATACCAACTTTTTTTTATAGATCTACATAAATGACGATCGCTGTATTGATACACGAAGAAGTGGGTAAACTGGAAGAAATAAACCTAGATATAGACCCTGTAAAAAACGAAATATACAAAATCCTATCCGGACGAGCTACATTTATAGGTCAATGGCCTGATATAGATGTTGTTATATTAAAAAGTGTACAAGCTAAAAAACTAAACGAAAACACACTTCCACCACCGTTTCATGGCGAAGAAGTCTATGGAAAAATACTATTAGTACGCATGGACGAAAACTCAGAACCAAAAGATTTTACCCTACGAGAGTTTACTTCTTTGGAATAAAAGCATCGTTACTCAATACAGCATTTGTATATTTCATACACAATTGAAAGTGTACATACGCCCAATCCATTGGGTTGTCAATACTAGGCTTTCCGGGAAGTGGGTTATTTTTTACAATTTGTATAATGTCAATTTTTTCACCACCAATGGTTTTAGCCATTGTTTGTCCCACTTCCTTCAGCCATAAAACGTGGTCCTCGTTGTTACAATCAAAACTTCTTACGAAGTGCGCCATTTGTAATATAATTTACATATTCTTTAAACTGTAATCTAAATGCTCCCTGTACATGAAATCGTCAGCTTCACCATCCATATCCTGACCACTCAGAGATATAGACATGAGATCTTCGTAGCCAAACCTATGACAATAGAAATATGAAATTCCAGTCATGATAGACAATTTATCTATATCAGTCAACGCCTTTTCCTTGATCTCCAAAAGATCTCTGTAATCGTCGGACGACATTGTTTCTTTATTATCACGAACGTGTAACTCTACATATGGTGTTGATAAATTTACCGTCGGCCATACACCAAAACGAGATTTATGTTCACAAAGATACGTGGTGTACGTTTTCGCTATACCCCTCTCTTTGAAACATATAAATCTTGGGTTAGCGTTACTGTCTAAAATTGTAGCTAAACCCCCGTTTTTTATGCCAACAAAATGGAATTCCATATTTCTTATTGTATATAAGGATTAAAACCTTAAGTATTATATATGCAGTTTCCGAAAACTCACGGACAATGCGTCTATGTTCGTCACATTCAAGCAAACAAACCTATATTAATCGCAACTGGACCGGCTGGTTCCGGAAAAACTTTACTCGTATGTCAAGAAGCTGTTAGAATGATTCGATCTCGACAGGTGGGTAAAATCATATTCACAAGACCGATCGTCGCCGCAGATGAAGATATGGGATATTTACCTGGTGAAATGGAACGTAAAATGGAACCATGGGCTAAACCTATGATGGAAATCATGGAAAATTACCTCACACATAATCAAATTAACGCGCGCACCTATATAGAACCGTTAGGCTTTATGAGAGGAAGAACGTTTACCAACTCATTTATCATAGCCGACGAAATGCAGAATAGTACCCCGAACCAGATGAAGATGCTACTCACGCGTGTAGGAGAAAATACAAAGCTCGTGGTCACAGGTGATACGTCACAGAGTGATCTCGGTGAAGAAAACGGTCTCATGGACATCATCAACAAAATAAACGGGCTTGAGTATGATTACGTGAGTCACATGGAGATGGATAACGACGATGTGATGCGTCACCCAGCCGTCTCAGAAATACTCTCAGTGTATAATAAATGATACGCGAGTTTCAGGTATCCAAGATAGACGAACTCGTAGCGACGGGTATCACAGATAGGATACGTACCATGAGGCGGGGTGCGGCTGAAATTAACATTTTATCCACAAACACGAATCAGAATGTCAAGGGTCTATCAAAAAATTTATACCGCGTGTTAACTAGTTACTTACCAGATAGATTTAAACAAGATGTAAAAAATTACAGACTTTACTTACGGAGAGTAGATGATATCAACGCTCAAAGTTACAGTGAACGTCAGAGGTTTCACACGGATTATTCAACATCACAATCTTTGGGAGAAGGTTACATACAATTCATATACTTTGTAGAAACTCCTAAGAGGAATGGACGCAACGCGCCTATAAACGATCGTGGAATTTTACTTCTTAAAGGTGCTAATAACACCTTACCGAAAAAGATAATTCCCAAGAAAGGAAAACTCGTATTCTTCACACCCCACGATACACCCCATGAAGTCGCGTATCAAAATAACAAAAATCTGGGAAGTGTATCTCGTGATATGGTGATAGGTTTCTTATATAAGGCACCCACAAGAAGCAACACCGTGAACAGACAAATACGTGTCAATTCACCGAGAGCGAGGGTTTATAGAACGCTGGTGAACCAGATACCCTTGAATTCTAGGTCCGGACCGTATCAACCAACGAACGATTTGTTAGCAAGGTTAAGAAAACTAAACGTGAAAAACGCGAAAAAATCAGGTCCAAAAACAGGTAGAACACCCATAAAGAAACAAAGAACAAAAACACCCACACCCACAAGTTCAAAACAACGAAGTGATAAACTTAAATCCGCTCGATCCAAGTGATCACTTCTTATCCTTCTTCTCATCTATACGGATTGCCCACTTATCCTCGCGGCGAAACTTCTCGTAATCAATCTCCTCAATCTTAAAAAACTTCATGATAGCTTTTTTAAGTGGGTGTTTTTCCTTCTCCTCCTTCTTTTCCACCTCCCTATCATCCTTGGTGGCATCGCATCTTACACGCTTTTTGGCGCGCTCGTGCATACGTGGGTGTGTAAAGTGCGACTGTGCGAGTGTAAACATTATACGTTTTATTCCCGCCATTTCTTTAATAGTGAATAATACCACCCGCGGATAACACAGTCTTTGTCGCACCCAAAATAACGAGACCCACAGCGATCTCAGGGTATTCCATCTTCAAAAGGCGGCCAGCGATCGTCATGGGTAATACCCATGATGCGAGTTGAAAGACCGCGTAATTTGCGAGATCTGGATCGGGTAGAGCGGCTTGAACAGGCTTCGAACGAATCGGGCGTCGAATAATAGTCTTTCTCTTCGGAAGTGTAACATTTGGGAATTGTTTGGTTATGGGCTGAGCGATTGCCAACATTCTACATTTTTCGCGCACTTTTTCTTTAACACCGTAAAATCAAAAAGTGAACCTAAGTCGATCACCGTGATTGTATTTTTTATAAAACCATGCCTTCCTCTTCCACCATGAAGTCTTCTTCCATCGCCGACTACATTCTCAAGCTCGAGAAGCTCAACGACGAGTCTCGACTCAAGATTGACCAACTCAAGACCCTGTTCATTGACGCACATAACGAAAAGGTCGCTGCACTCAAAGAACTGAATTCTCTCTACGATTCAACCGCACGTGTCACGGATAAGACTGTCGAGGTTGTTAACGAGAACAACGTTGATCTCGCGAACTATCTCGATCTTCTCGGTGTGAATGAGACGAATCACTACAAGAGTGTCGCCTATCGCCACGCCGCAGATGTTGTCGCTGATCTACCCTACGAGGTTCTCGGTGGTGAAGATCTTCTTGACGTGAAGGGTATCGGTAAGGGTATTGTTTCTAAGATCAATGAGTTCATCGAGAACCAAGATCCAGATTACTACGTCTCCGACGACGAGGAATACGAATCTGACGACGAGTCACTCGTTTCTGATGATGAGGAGAAGTTCCAATCCCCAAACAAGGACATCTACGATATGCTCATCGAGCACGCGGATAACGAACCCAACCGCCACAAGGCTCTCATTTACGAGCGCGCCGCGGATGGTATCCATGATCTCACGTATCGCGTGACCAATGGCACTGCCCTAGCCGACGGACCTCAAAAGGTTTTCGGTGTCGGTAAGAAGTGTGCTCAACTGATTGACGCATATCTCAAGTGTACCCACAAGAACAATGACAAGCTCGCCAAGTGCTTTCTTAAGCTCAGCAACTCCGCGAATAACGAGTTCAAGGCTTACGCCTACGAGAACGCAGCCGAGAAGCTTCTTAAGTTGAACCGCACTGTCACATGTGGTAAGGATGTCAAGAACCTTAAGGGCTTTGGTAAATCTATCTGTTCCAAGATCGACGAGTACGTAGCTGCCGGAAAGTGCTAAACATAATCAAGAAGGGAGTCACGAGTTTAAATGAAGTAGATGTATAGAATTCATATTTTAATTATCTATAAACTAAGAATGCACATTAATTTCCCCGTGTTGATCGGTTGAATCATCGTCGTTGTCACTCTTTACCGGTAACTTTGTATAAATTTTACTAGCATCGTCCAACATCATCTCTTTTACCGTATCGTATAACACGGATATGAGCGCAAACTTATACGCCAAAAACCCAACAAATGTAGCCCCGTAATCGAAATCAAACGCGAACGGGGCATTATTCCACATCGTTTCAAAAATAGCCGTAGATATAGGCACGAATATCTGTTTCTGAACCGATGATTTTTCGATACTATCGACGTGTTGTGACAACAAATCCATATATACATACGATGCCACAGATCCTATGGTGGAAGAGACTCCTTTTTCGGCACCTTGTGTGATGAAATATGAAAGTGAAATCGCGGAACCGTACCCGAAGGTTGATTTCTTAAGTCGCGTTTTCAACTTATCATAGTCATTAGTGTTAGGAACTGAAAAAGCGTGTACACGAAGAGGTGTGAGAACGCTCATTTTATATTATTACTTTTTATTCTTTAATCTGGTTTTAGCGAAGGCCTGCATACTTCTTAAACCCTTTATGATCATGATTTCCACTCGCATCTTGTCCCGACTTGGCGACGTATCCACAATCGACTTCCTGCCAAGGATTATCCTCTTTACCACTACCTATAAATCCGTATCTAGTCCACGTTTTTGATATTCTGTTATCGGTTTCCGCAGTTTCCTTTAACCAATCGAAATAATCATCTTCTCCCTTGGCGCATAAATGAAGATTTTTAGCTTTTGATGGTCTCGCCAGCACATCAGAATTACTATTTCCGGTAGGGCACGCGCCGTCCTTATATTCAATATTAGAACCTATATCACTGTCAATCCAACAGCAGTCGTAATTAACTTCTGGTTCAAAATTATTTATTTCCCAATCAGGTACATCACCCTTTTCTACCAATTTCTTACAGTGATTCTGACCACGAACATCCCTTTTCATGGTTACGTTCCCTGTATTATCGCAGTATTGGTTATTACGTAAAGCCCAACTCTTAGATTCCCCCTCCCACCGTTTTGAATTGAATTTTCCCTTCTTACTACCTCCTCTATACTGGAATGCTTCAGGATTTAGGGGTTGCGTCAACTCCCACGCTCGTTGCCCCATCCATTTTTGACTTCTGTACCCACGCTTAACACCATGTTGCTTCATTTCACTTGTTCGGTCCCATACAGCCCACTCTTTCCCTGTTTTATCGAACCTTAAGGGCTGACACGTTTCTTCGAGTTGATATTTAAGAGCCTCTACACCAGTATCGGTTAATAATGGGACAGTTTTAGTAAAATAATCGTTAGGGGCACCAGAACTTTTATAAAGATCCTGCATAGTATTACCACTGTTATCAAGTACCTGCAGACTTTTAGCATCACATAAGTTTTCGTTTTTTACGGTCCATTTTAATTTATTGTACCTATGCCATTCTCCCCACGTTGGGTGCCCGCCTGTACGATTCACTGGAGTCATTATTTTGAATGGAAAGCGTTTCTCCACAGAATCTTCTAAAATTTTATCCTTGGTATAATCGTTATGATACATATCAAAATTAATCCCATTAGCATTTCCACCAGCCTCCACTATATGATCCTTCAAAGGCACCGAGTCGTGGCTAATCTCACCTTCACCTGAAACATAACAACAATCTTCTTCAGTTTTGAGAGGATAACGACTTTGATCAGTTAACTCTGATATTCCGTCTCTACCACATAACTCAGGATTATAAAGAGTTCGCGTCTTTGTCATTTTACCATTGGATTTACAATACTGTGTAAAAAACATCTTATCCTCTTCTGGATCACCATCTCTCTGTTTTTCATCTATCACCCAATCTCCCATTTGACAACACGGCTCTTCTTTCTCGGTTATATTACCTTCTACATCACCATCAGAACCATCCGTAGGACACATTTCTGGATTAACAATCTGGCGCACAAACTTTTGCATTCCTATGTTTTCATTACCACACGATCCTTCCTTTATCCACTCTCCTTTAAAGCAACAGTCAGACTCCACACTTAACGCATTTATTTCGGCATTGGGATCTGATATTTCACACATATCCATAGACCGTATTTCACGGATTTCTTGAACTTTACCTTGAGAATTACATCCCGCCCCATTATTCCAAGCAGGATTTACTCTCCATTTTTCCCTTTTACAGGTCATGATCTCTTGCGTAGATTCCGTGCCTACGGGGCAAGTTTCAACATTTCTTAATTCTCGGCCTTGTTTCTGTACACCCGTTTCTTCATTACCGGGACCGTCATTTTCCCACGGTCCTATGTAACAGCAATCGATTGTTTGTGTCGTCGCAGCATCACCCTCTTCGCGACATATATCCGCGTTCTCTATAGTTCTTCTCTGCTGGAGTTTACCTTCCGAGAAATTACAGAGTCCATCATCTTTCCAATCGTCTCTAAAACAACAAGGGACTTCTCGAACATCTTCATAATCGTCTCCGGTACACAAATCCCTGTTTAAGTGTGCACGTTGCTGCATCTGCATACCAGTGGGTTTACATACACCATCATTAGCCCATTCTAAAGGTAAACAACATTTCTCGGTTTTCATAAGGCTGGTATCCTCACATAGTTGACTGTTAGTGATAGTTCTGGTGTAGTTCTGGTTTCCATCGACACATTCACCATCAAATTCCCATTCACCGTACGAGCAACAATCTATTTCACGAGTAGTTGTGGTATCGACGCATAAGTTCGGATTAAATATCTGTCTGTTCTGCTTTTGTACCCCATCAACACATTCACCATCGTTTTCCCATTCTCCATATGAACAACAGTCTACCATTTGTTCCTTCTCCGGTTCAACGTCACATAGATCCTCGTTAAGAATACCTCGAATCTGTTTTTGTTGCCCATCACCACAGTCACCCTCATTTTTCCACGGTTGTTCGAAACAACAGTCTACATTCTCGTACGCGGGGACGAAATCGCCAGTTTCTTCGTCAACCTTAAAACCTGTATACATAGACCGCAATCCTCCTGGATTACACATCTCTTCAAGCTCTCTCCATTTAGAAAGTTGTTCTTGTGTAGGCTGTGGAACCGTCTCAGTATCAGGTTCCTCGGGGCTGGGAGCTATACGAGATTCCTGGTCTGGAGGAGTTTCCTCACCGTAGCCTACTGAATCATCTTCTTCTGGTACACCCTTAATATTTTCCATAAAATTATCAAACGTACCATGTTTCTGTTTGATATACACACTCGCTAGATACATCAATCCACCGATGATGAGGAAAAATACCAGCATCGGTGTCTTGTATTGTGGGTAGAAAAAAACTCACGCGTATAAATGTAAAGTACACGAATAATCAACTCTATCTTCAACCGCGGGATTAACCCTCGGATCACAATTTACCGTCGTTCGCCTATACCGTCTCCCCGGACCGTAATCTACACAATATTCCTTTTCCCACGGAGTTGCATAACAACAATCAACTTCTTTAGTCGTTTCATACTTTACGTCACATGTTTCAGGATTTAACACTTCCCGAATTTCTGTGCGTTTACCGTTAGGTTTACAATATTCACCACCTTCAATCAGATTATCCGTTTTTTCAATGGACGTATCTGTTTCCCATGGTTTCACTGTACAACATTTATCCACGCGTCTCGTATCGACTCCGTATTCATCGCCATCTCCACTACATAATTCAGCGTTCGCTACTCTTCTTACCATAAGTTGTTCACCTTCTACACAGTCTCCACTCTTTTCCCACTCCGATTTATAACAACACGGATCCTCTCGTTTTCTAGATTGATTTATTTCTCTCACAGAACATAATTCCCTGTTTATAACTTCACGATTTTGAGTTTGCAAACCGTTTAGTTTACAAACGCCATCCGTAGTCCAATCCATAATTTGACAACAATCTTCTAATTTTTCACTGTCCACACCCGCTTCACATAACTGTTCGTTAACGACTTCATCACTCGTAAACTTTTGTTTTCCAGTTTCAAAATCTCCACATACCCCCTCACGTTCCCACGATTTAATGTAACAACAATCCTCAATTTTACTCATACTATTTTCGGGGGCTGCAGGGTCGTTATTTTGACACATATCTAACATATCGATTTCACGTAAAACCCTAATTCTACCGTCAAAACTACACTTCCCAGCGTTCCACGAAGGATCGGGAGTCCATGGACCCCTTTTACAACACGGTATTTCTTGTGTCGTGGATACGTCACTAGCACACGCATCTTCATTTTTCAAAGTACGCGTCTGTTTTTGTATTCCACTTATTTCATCACACACACCATCATTTTGCCATTCACCTATTTCGCAGCATTCAATTCTTCTCGACACAGATGAATCGCCCTCTTGTTGACATATAGCCTCGTTTACGTTTATCCGGCTTTGAGAAATTGTACCGGTCGTCGTATCACATTCTCCTTCATTTTCCCATTTACCTCTAAAACAACATGGTACTTCCCGAATATCATCGTAGTCTTCACCGGTACACAATCCCCTGTTTAAGTGCCCCCTAGTCTGTTGCTTCATACCGTCAGATCTACAATTTGCGCTATCACCCCATTCCATAGGAAAACAACATTGCTCCGTTTTGGTTATGTTTCGGCCACCTTCACATAAATAACTGTTAAGTATATTTCTGGAATATTTCTGTTCGCCATTATCACAATCACCATCCTTTTTCCATTCACTCTTATAACAACACGGTATTTCACGTTCTTTAATCGTATCGGCGCATAGTTCTTCATTAAAAATTTTCCGAACCTGTTTTTGTACACCGTCTACACACTCACCCACATCTTTCCATTCATCGTACGAACAACAATCTAAATACTGTTCCTTCTCTGGTTCAACCTCACATAGATCTTCGTTGAGTATACCCCGAACCTCCTTTTGTAGCCCATTCATACACGCACCTTCTTTTACCCACTCTTTTTCGAAACAACACCGTTCACTTTCATATTCGGGGCTAAATTCACTGGTTTCTTCGTCGACACTGAAGCGAGCATACACAGATCTAGTTCCATCCGATGTACACGCGGTATCATCTTCTTTCCATCTATTAATCTGATCCTGTGTAGGTTCCGATGTTAGGTTCTTTTCTTGTGAGGAGGATGATGACGAGTACACAACCTTCTGTTCTTCTTGTGTACTAGGTTTCCTGAGAAACACAGTGGCCAAAAATAACATTCCACCGATGATGAGAAGATAGATCAGCATCGGTGTCTTGTATTGTAATTAGAAAAAAGTTACGTGTGGAGATATCTCACTCTTACAACTAATACGATTGTTCCCCGACCTTTTTGGTGCGGTGCAAGCTCCGGTTGGGTATCTGTTTTTCCCACATAGGTCTACTGGTAGATCCAATCTGCCAATGATTATACGAACGACCGTCACCCGTGGCATCAAACCGCAGATATATTACATTATTATTAGTTTGTACTACTTTTACAGTCATCGACGCTTTAGTACGATTCTTCACCTGAAGACCCACACTCACCGCCTTTAATGTTCTACCTTGCCCCTTCGCTGGGTTAGTGTATTGATCCTTCCCCCCAAACCTAACCCATTGGTGTGTCCCGTACGTCCAGGTCTTGCCGTGAAGCGTTTTATCCCATTTGATTCTACTGTGCGCGATCGGCTGGTACGTACCGCCGAACCCGCCCACGCGTTGCCTTGTTGTCAGATCATCGTAAAATGAAACACCCCAGTCATTATAAGTACCTGAACTCGTGTGGATCCCCACCCACCAAACATCAGGAATAGGATCACAACTAGAATCCGTTGTATAATAATGAGTTCTTGTATCCAAGCCGGTGAAACACTTTTCAGGGTTAATTACTGTTTGTGAAAACTTCTTTTTTCCTAAACCGTCGTCATCCGCGTTACAAACACCATCATTATAACCAGATAGATAACATATCTTCTTTTCATATTGTGTATTATTTACATTGGAAGGGCAATTATAAACATCGCGAACTTCTTTTACTCTACCCAATTGACCATCTAAATTATCACCTACGGTTTTCCACTCACCTATATCACAACAATCTGTATCCCGTACCGAAGATCCATCGTCCATAGGATCCAAATCACACATATCAGAATTTTCGATCATACGAACTTCTCGCTGTTTTCCAGGTTCAAAAAAGCCACATCCCTGAGAATCTTTCCATTCGGTTACGTAACAACACCTTTCTCTTCTCTGTAAAGGTTCCATTCTTAAATAATCATACTCGCCAGTACATTTATGGCTATTTATAAGTTCTCTTGTTTGCTTTTGTGTACCATCCCATCTACATTCACCTTCATTTTCCCATTCAGTTAATACACAACAATCCTCCATAATCTCTGTTTCGAGTCCAAATTCGTCCCCATCATCTCCACACATTTCGGGGTTCGTGATAGTTCTCGTATACTTTTGCTTAGCAAACTCGTAATCACCACAAAACCCATCTTTCTCCCATTCGCTCTTGTGGCAACAATCCCGAGTCTCCGTTAAAGCGTTTTCGGGGTCACCCGCATCATTATTTCTGCAGGTATCGAAAAGTTCGATCTCACGTAACACCCGTATTTTACCATCGAAGTTACATACGCCACCGTTCCACGCGGGATCCGCATTCCAAGGCCCACGTTTACAACAGGGTACTTCTTGTGTTGTTTTTTCATTCGGAGGACACGTTTCCGCCATCTCAAATGTTCGTATTTGTTTCTGAACACCGTTCACTTCGTCACAATCACCATCATTTTGCCATTCGCTGATTTTACAACAATCGAGTGTTCGTGTCGTAGATGGATCACCCTCAGCCCTACATATTTCGTCGTTCACGTTGATTCGTTTCTGTTGAATCTTACCTTCTTTGTAGTCACATTCCCGAATAGTTTCCCATGGCCCCCTGTAACAACACGCAAGTTCTTGAACATCTTCATAATCGTCTCCGGTACACAATTCCCTGTTTATGTGCGCGCGTACCTGTTTCTGCATACCAGTCGCCTTACATTGACCCTCGTTCATCCAATCTAAAGGAAAACAACACGGTTCGGTCTTTTTTAAACTCGTATCCTCACATAGTTGACTGTTAGTAATAATTCTCGTGTAGTTCTGATTTCCATCAACACAAGCACCCTCGGGTTCCCATTCACCGTAGGAACAACAAGCTATTTCACGAGTAGTTGTGGTATCAGTACACATTTCCTCGTTGAAAATCTGTCTGTTCTGCTTTTGTACTCCATCAACACATTCACCATCGTTTTCCCATTCTCCATATGAACAACAGTCTACCATTTGTTCTTTCTCCGGTTCG
>MDSX01056159.1_pt1 | contig 25061 bp, 14 predicted proteins | sample 811141 | NCBI WGS metagenome assembly MDSX01 (sample SAMN05326642, study PRJNA326480) | marine metagenome | isolation source: seawater | place: Atlantic Ocean: South East | collected 2010
ACGCGATGGCAAATGTTTGCGCGTTGGTTGCGAGCGACGAGCGCGGAGCGCTTCGTTTCTCATTTACGTTACCTTCTTGTTAATTATATGAAAAACGAGAGATTGAAAATAAAGTACCGGCAGTATTAAATACGGCCCAGCGACGCGCGCGCAGCCTACTTGTCCGCTTTCATCATAGCCATAAACTCGTTGAAATCGATGCAACCATCACCGTCAGTGTCGGCGCTGGCAATCAACTCACCAATGTCTCCCAAGTTGGCACGCTCAACATCAGACATCTTTTTGAAGGCTTGTTCAAATTCTTGCACCGTGATGGAACCATCCCCATCGGTATCAAAGTAATCAAAAGCGCGTCTCACAGCGGCGTCGGACGCTTGTCTCGATTGCGCGAGCGTAGCGGCAATGAACTCTTCGTAGTCAAGTTCGCCGCTGCCATCGACGTCAATAGTCTTCATGAGTGTGCGGAGTTCCTCCATTGCGGGACCCGCAGACTTGAGTTTCAAGCCTTGGCGAAGTTCGTCGATGGAAATCGTACCAGAGTTGTCGGTATCGAAGCTCTTGAAGAGTTCTCTCAAGCCAGCGACTTCGTCCGCAGTCATGGTGCGAGCCATCGCCATCAAACCCATCCTCTTGAACTTGGAAATACCAGCAAAGTTCTTGAACCGCTTGAACACGACGTTGTCTAGCTTTGTCTTCGGCGCAACGTTCGGATCAGCCACCCACGGGTGTTTCAACACTTGAGCCGCCGTCAGGCGCTTCTTCGGGTCCGCTTGGAGCATGCCAGAGATGAGTTCTTTCGCCTCCGCACTGATCTTCGGCCATGGGTCGCTCTCGAGATCCAGTGCGCCTTGCAAGATGGCGTCGAAAATTCCTTGCTCGGTTTGAGCCCAGAACGGCGGGACACCAGACAAGAGAATGTAAAGGATGATACCGCATGACCAGACGTCGGATTCGTTTGAGTATCGACGACGCAATACTTCCGGCGCAACGTAGTACGGGCTCCCGACAAGATCCATGAAGACTTGGTTCTCGCGGAAGAACGTAGATAAACCGAAATCGATAGCGCAGACCGGAGAATTCTTATCCTTATTCTTCAAGACAAAATTTTCAGGCTTCAAATCACGGTGCATGACGCTCAACTCGTGGCAGTATTGAACAGTTTCAACGATGGTGCGCACCGTCTCGGACGCGTCCTTTTCACTGTACTTGCCCTTTTCAACAATGCGATCGAACAATTCGCCGCCGGACAAGAGTTCCATGACGATGTACACGTGCTTGCTTCCTTCATACGCACCGACGAGTTCGACGACGTGCTCGTGACCGGCGAGGTGATGAAGAATTCTCACTTCATTTCTCACCTCTTCAATGTCCTCGGCGTTCGACAATTGACGCTTAGAGATAGCCTTGCACGCGCACTTACGACCGGTCGCCTTTTCTGTCACCAAGAACGTAGTCCCGAACTGACCGCGTCCAAGTTCTTCGTGGAACTCAAATAAATCATTCACATCCGGCGTTTCCCGTCCGAGCACGCTCGACGGTCGCGCGGTTCTCCCCACGGGATTCTGCTTCCCCGTCCGCTTATTCGTTTCCTCATACTACTCGCGCGAAACGCGTCAACGATCACGCGCGCGGTCAGTCTCGATTCACGTCTCGCTCTTCACGCCCCTATCACCGTTCTCATCGCCTCATCGCGCGTTCCCATCGCGGTCGCGCGCTCGATCGCGCGCGGGAATTCAACGTGGCAATTCGACGCCACGATTATTCCACACGCGTCGTTCGCGTCGTTCGCGTTCGCGTCGCGCGACGCACCGGCACCGCGGGCGATGATCCACACACGCCCATGGTTTATGTCTCGGTCGGTCGCTCGGTCGATCGGTCGAGTCGCGGCGTCGGCGCGGTGTGCCGCGCAGACCGCGCGCATCGCGCATTCGCGATTCGTCGATAATCACACCGCGCGCGGCGCCTACGGCGACGCGGCGACGGCGACGCGCGACGACGCGCGACGACGCACGACGACGCGCGACGACGACGACGACGACGATGGCGGTGGTGGTGCGAACGACCGCGAGTCCGTCGGCGTCGACGATGACGCGCGCGCTGACGACGACGACGACGACGACGGCGCGACGCGCGCGCGCGCGATGGTGTGGTTCGGGACGCGAACGCGCCACCGCGCGGGCGACGGAGGGCGAGCGAGTCACCGAGGACGCGATCGGCGCGCTGCGTGAGCTCGCGGATGGGACGTGGAACGTCGGGACGTATAAGTCGAAGCGTAAGGCGCACTTGGTGAACGAATTGGGGGACATCGTGGGAGAGGAGGAGGCTTCGGAGAACATCAGCGAACAGCCGGGCTGGGACGACGCTGGGAAGATGCGGTTTTGCGTGATGACGGTGAGCGATGAGCTCGGAATCGACGAGGATGAGGTTGGGAAGCGGCTGGCGCAGTTGTTTACGCTCGTGCCGGGGCTGGAGGGGCGGATGGGGGACATTAGGATCGCGGACGTGACGCGGCTGGCGGCGCGCGTGCCAGACGTGGCTTTGGCGATGATTCGATTGAAAGACATCTTACCAGAGGCGAATTTGGAAAGAATGGTCGCGGCGAGGCCGAGTTTATTGCTCGCTGATGCGGATGAGCTGCAAAAGAAGATCAGTGATTTGCGCGCGTGCGCGCCGCGCTTGCGATGGGACAAGATTCTTTCGGATTTCCCAGAGCTGTGGGACGTTCGCGACTTTCGAGAGAACATCGAGGCGTTGAAGGAAAAGCTGAGCGTAACGGACGACGAAACGTTGACTAAGGTGCTCGGTGGGCAGCCTGGTTTGCTGTTGAGCGTGCAAAGCCGCCACGATATGATTTTGTATGATAACGGAACGCTGCGACAAGTCGAGGCCAGTATGAGCGGCGATTTAACTTCAGATGGTTGGTAGTATAGCCGTACATTAGCACAATTGTACATTACACACATGTCGTTTACATGCTTGCTAGATTTTCGAGCGTGCGAACCTTTTCGCGTAGTTCGTCGAGCGTGTTCCTAAAGAAGAGCGTGCGTTTTTCTGCCTCGCACTCGCACGCTTTGACGCACCGCAGGCAGTAGGCGTAACCGCGACTCTTCGCGAACGTGCACGCGCACGTGACACAGGACCAGTTCAAATCGGCCAAACATGTCGTACAATCGCGTTCGTTAAAGTCTGGCGCTTCTGTGGTGTTTTCCATGCGAACTTCGTGCGCGACGGATCTCTTTGCCGCGGTGCGACGTTCGTCTTCTTCCTTGACTCGCACTCGCATTACCTCGGCAAGAACCGGAGGGAACCGCGGGTGCTTATGTGCGCTCTCCGTGAGAGTAGATAATAGCTGGTCGTGTGCCACGGATTGATATCGCTTATCGCTCACGTAACGCTCCGTGGCGCCGACGCCAAAGGGTAACCAGTCTATTGGTGCAAAGTTGACTGCCTCGGCGCAATTGAAACCTGTGTTGAACCCAGCGTGGTACGCGTACGGGAAAGTGATAATGTAACTTCGCGGGTGTTGTTCCACGCGATACACGGGAATTCCTTCGTCTTGCAGCACTTTCGGGGACAAGATGGTGACCAAGCTGTGGAGCAAGTCTGGTTGCGATTGAAATAAATGCGGCAAACGCTTGCGCATCACCTCTTCAAACTGTTTTGAGTGCGTGGCGGGAATGGAATACCAAACCTTCGGTGCGCCAAAGTGGTGATAGTTGACGCTGTAAAAGTTGTGATCTTCGACGTGCCAGCAAAACGCGGACATCGTCATGCCAAAGTACAACCAAGGCACGGTGATGCCCGTGGTCGCCTCGACGTGACTCAAACAGCTTTCTGAATTGTACGGCATGTTGCACACGTTCCACGGACTTTCAGCGTAACGCTCTTGCCCAGGCGGACACGACGCGCTACCTTTCTTTGCGAATCCACTTCCGACGTCCATGGTGGCGATGTCGGCGCCGTAAATCACCTCGACGCTTCGCCCCTTGTTGTCCTCGATGAGACGCCAAAATTCCCCTTCCATATCTTTCACCGTCACGTTCTCCACCGGTTTTCCATTTTTGCTGAAGTATTTTCGCTTGAAATATTTCGAGTATCGCTCCAAAGTCGCCAAATTGTGTCGTTGTCCTTGTTGGAAGCCATACTTTTCCGCTACGGCGTCCGCGTCGGCTTGCGCCGAGGCGCCCATGCGTCCGCCGCTCATGCGTCCACCCGACGCCACGCCCTGATTCTTCGTCGATTTGACCCCGTTCTTCTCTTCTTCGAGCATCTTCGCTCGCGCCCTCGCGCTCGGCCCCGCGGGTCGATTCTGCAACTCGTTCAACGCCTGTATTCTCGTCCGAAACCGCAACTTTTCCTTCCCAGGCAAGCAAAACTCGGGCTGCCAACTCGCCGGGGGAATGATGTTACACACCCCATATTTCTCCGCCTCTGGACGAATGGAATTTATGTACTCCAAAGGATCGCCCGCCCACTCCTGCTCCGTCGGTCTGTACGTCTTCACAGGCGGCACGTCCCTCGCGCGCGCTTCGTCCCACGCGCACGCGCTCCGAATCGGCGGTCCGCCCAAACACGCCTCGCACCCGTCCGGCTCGAACCCACACTTTTCGCATCCAAACATCAACTCTCCTCGTTCATCCACGTCCGGCGCGTTCCCGAGCGCATCGACACCGAGCCCGTCGACTCGCTTCGCTCGCTTCGCGCTCGCCGGCGCCGCGGCGCCGCCCGCCGTCCCTCCCTTCCCTCCCCCGCTCGCGCTCGGCGGCGTCGGCGGCGACCTCGACCGCGTCGGCGGTGTCACCGCAGTCGCATTCATCGTTCGCGCTTCCGCGCGCGCGTCCGTCGAGATCGCGTCGTCGCCGGCGTCGTCGCTTCGTTCGCGCCGCGCGATGCGCGTCCCGCGCGGGCGACGGCGATCGCCGTCTCCGCGCCTCTGCGACGCGCCTTCGCGCGCCGCGCGCGCGCGAACCGATGCGGATAAAACCGCGCGCGCGTTCGCGCGACGGTGCGACCCCGCGCGCGCGCGCCGACGTCTGCGTCGCGCCCGCGTCGCGGACGTCGCGGACGCGCGCGCGAAACAGTCGGCGCACTGTATGTCCATATCCGTCTGTCCGCACAGGCAAACAGTCCGGTGACGCGGCGTAACCGCCGTCGTCCGTCGGCGACGCCGCGACGCGCGCGCCGCGCATCGCGACGCCGCGACGCGCGCGCGAGCGACGCGACGCGAGACGCGCGAGACGCGCGCGACGCGAGCGAACGCGAGCGACGACGACGACGCGCGCGCGACGCGACGCGAGATGAATGCCGATTCGGACGCGACGCGACGCGCGGGCGACCGCGGCGTCGCGCGCGCGGCGACGGACGACGAGACGCGCGAGAGCGCGAACGCGAGGTCTCGCGAGGACGCGCGCGCGCGCGCGATGCACGACGACGACGGTGGGGACGCGGAAGCGACGATGTTGACGAGGACGACGACGGCGACGCGCATCGGGACGAACGAAGAGGAAGACGACGCGAACGATGGGCTGGAGGAGCTCGTGCGAGCGCTGCGACGGGCGGCGAAACAGACGTCGCGTGGGTCGTCGAAGATGGCGTCGCACGCGCTTGCGCCGCACTGCCTGAAGGCGCTGGTCGAACGCGGGGACGGATTGGACGAGGTCTTGGGAGGGCGAGCGACGACGCGAGGACGCGCGGCGGCGTTGGAGGCTTGTGAAGCGTGCGTGGGGACGTTCACGGCGTGCGGAAGCGCGTTGAGTGCGGCGTTGAGAGATGATGAACAGGCGGTTTATGATGCGTACTTTACGGCGATGAAGATGGCGGCGTTCGCGCTCGAGCGCGCCGACGCGGGGAGAGACGGCGACTTCGCGGCGAGGTGGGGAGACGTTCTTCGCGCGTGCACGTCGCGAACGTACGCCGAGAGGTGGTCTGCGAAGATAATGGAACGGTTGCGCTGCGAAAGTGGGGCGTTGAGCGATGTGAGCGAGTTCGCGGCGAGCGAAGAGGTTGCGCTCATGCACGCGCTCTCCGAGTCGGTTGAGGAATTCTCCGTGAGCGGCGAGACGTCGCGGGTGAGTTCGCCCATGGATGGTTTAATCGTCGAGCTGTACCGTTCAACGCTTGAGCGATGCTCAGTTCTTTTGCGTCAAAAGCTCGGGAAAACGGCGATGCGATTGGGAGAGGTGCCACGGCTGATGGCGCAGTTGTGCTTGGAGGCGCTTAACACGAACACAGAGATCCGCGTGACGGATCGCATCGTTTTGGAATGCGAAAGGGCGTGCACGCTTCTCGGGCCGCATTTAACGGATAATGAGTATAAGTTTATCGCAGGCGTCGTCGCAGTCTTCGTCAATTCGTCAGATTGGACCGAATTGTCGGGCGAAACGTCGTGCGCCCTCGCGAGCGCACTGTACACAGTGGCTGTTTCGAGCACGGAAAATGCACGCAAGATCGATTCATCTTTCGCTTTATTCCCTCGCAAAGCAGTGGCAAAGAGTGTGTTGATTAGACTCTGCGGCAGTGATTTAGACGTTCGAGATTCCGTGGTGAAATTTCTGGAAGCAATGATGAGCAACGACGACGTAAATGATGAATCTCACGGGTGCGTGACCGGACTGCTCGCCACGGTTCTAGGAGAGTTCCCCGATTCGTTCCTATTGGATGAACGCTTCACGGTGGCGAAAGCGAATAAATTGATTTTAGACTCTGCCCCATTGACGCTGATTCGACTTGGTTTAGGCTGCCAGCGCGACGGACCGACTTCAATTGCGGAGTGCCTTCTTGCGACTTTGGAACGAGCGAAACTATTCGCCGGAGAAGATGCAAAGATTTTAAGATTTATTCCTGCCATACGGATGGTAAGCTTTGTGCTACGTGAAAGGAAAAACGCGAATCACGAACTGGTGTCGATGCCGCTCGTCGAACAGCTCGCTGCCGCTCATATCACGCCGACGGAGACAAATGACGCTCAACTCGCACTTCGGGACCAGGCAGAGGACGATGTAGAAGCTGCGCGTGAGAACGCTAGGACCGTTGCCTTGAACCTTCAAGACGAGTTGGGAAATTTATTTGAGATGCCAGAAAATCTACTGGATGACAATCCATCGGATGAACTGCTCGAAAGCCGACTTGCGCGCTTGGATGCGGTCCTTGACGCTGCCGTTGCGACGATCGCCGTCGACCGACCTTCAGGTGAAGAATCCGCACGTAACACGCTCCCACAGCTTTGGGGGCGCCTTGTCGCGCAAGATGAAGGAAATCGCGACCGCTTGCGCGACCGAATACTGTTACCACACGACGATACGAACGACGGGGCAGAGCCGAACGATATGATGGACGTATCATCTGGGCTCTGTACGTTCGTGACAAGTGGTGAGTCGTTTCAAGAACAGCATTGGTATTTCTGCTATGACTGTAATCTTGTTGCAAGCCGTGGATGCTGCAGCAACTGCGCGAAAACCTGTCATTCGGGACATCGAGTGGCGTACTCTAGAAAGTCAAGATTTTTCTGCGACTGCGGTGCGGACGGTGCGACTCCAGCGCCCCAACACAGATGTTATTGTTTAAACGGACGCGACTTGGAAGACGTAAATGCACGTCGAACAACGTCAGAAAAGGCGGCCGATCGCTTCGAAATAGATCCAGGCAGTGATTCTGAAAGTGAAGAATCCATGGAAGAATCTTACGAGCCGAACCTCGCTCGACGTCTTTGCTCTGTCTCAGCGCTCGAAGCGCTTAAGATGGCTTTGCAAAAAGCGAAAGTGCAGGACAAGTTAGAAAGTGTACTCGTATCGTGGTTCAGGCCGTTACATGAAGACGATGTTACACGAGTAGACCAAAGCTTGGCTGATGATGGTTTGGAGATCAAAGTCAAAGACACTGACGCCACGCTACACGTCGCTCGTAATTTCAAAGCTGGATCCTTCGAAGTCGGACCGGTACCTAGCAAAGCACAAGTACAAGAGTTACTGCTTTCCGGTGTCATTGTCAGAAATACCGCAGCTTGCTCGAGAGATGGGCATCTCGCCATAGCAGAAGGCGACAAGCTTTCAATTCTGGACGCGAATATCGTCGTAGGCGCGCAACCGACGAATAGCGAGAATAAGGCAGTTCGACTCGGAGATAAGGTTGGTATCAGACCATTGTCTAGGAATTTGATTGGTTTCGAGGTGATGAAGGTTCAATTCAACCATATGAACAAAGATTACCTCGCCGTTGTCGGTTTACACGAGGTGCAAATATGCACACTTGGCCGAGGCGGAGAAATTCTCGACAGGTTGCGACTTGGAACCCCGGCGGGTGAGCATGATTTTGAGCTCATCATAGACGCTTCTTGGGTTTCGAACTCTACGTATTTGTTCTCCATCACTGGACAGCACTCAACTAGTGTGTATGACCTGAGTTGCGATGCATACACACCCGTGTGTACAATTTCTACTTCGCCGGCTTGCATCACTTCGTCAGCGTGGTTCGCCTCTGCACTCCGTGGTCACGTATGCAACGCAATGACAACGAGTGAAAGTGATGTGCATGTGCAAGAAGTGCGAATGAAACAGGCAAACGAGATCGTTCAATTGACTGAGTCGAGTAAAATCGACATTCAAAATACGAATGGTGCGCAAGCTGTCATGCACTCAGAAACGCACGACGTTATCATCGTCAGCACGAACGACGGTGAAGTTATCATTTCGTGTGTCGAACGAAACGAGGAAAATAAAGTGACCGTCGCAATGCTCAATAAAGCTAAGCTGAATGATAGTCATCACTCATTTAGGGTGTCAGATTTCTGTTTACCAAACAAACCGGGTCCAGATGCAACGTTGCAAATTCCTGCGCAAGTTTTTGTCAGTACGGATTCCATGGGCGATTCTGCTGCACTACTGGTGTTTGATGGTTTAGAAGCGAGCATAATCTCCATACCTCCTTCTTCTGCAAGCGTCGTTGGTCATGTGGGATATCAGAAAACGGGATCTGGAGAATTTCCATCTGCACTGATCATTTTGCGCAGCGATGGTTCGATGCAAATCAACTCTTACGAAGCCGTGAAGTCGTCACCTACGCCGAAAAGTCAATTCTTAGAAGCACGTACTGAAGAAGTTTCGACGAGTGTGACGAGATTTCCGTACGACTTTTTTGAGAAACTTGCCAAGGTAACGTCGAATGTTGACTTCGGCGGATCTTTCAATCGAGGATCACTTCCGGCGGCGTTGCGTGGCGTCCTACAATCAGACGACGGTTACATAGAATCGGCAAATTCTGACGATGCACATTTAACATTGGAGTTAGGAGGCGGAGATCTACGTGTTATTCGAGGCGTTCGAATTCATGTTGGCGGTATGACGGTGCAGTCTCATGCGCCTTCAAAGCTCATCCTTCCTGGGGGAAGAGTGGTCAAATTTGAACGCGAATCAAAGAGATGGTACGACGTGCCGTTCACATGCTCAGAGTCTAATACCATCAAAAGTAGTACGCAACCGCTAAAGCTCAAATTTGTTGCTGAGTCTGTGAATCAGCTATGCATACGTATCGACCGAATGGAGGTGTATGCGTGCAACGAGGATGTATTTGAAGCAGACATGAAAGTTGAGCGTGATAGCGAAACTCAGGCGATTGATGATACGCTTGCATCTCACGTGAGTCGTGCTAGGCGCCACTTGGTTCGTCAAAAGGATAGTGAGATCACAGATTCTTCAGCGTGGCTGAGCGGTACGACTTCAATCATCCAGGCGCTGCGACACTGCGAGCTTGACTTGAAATCGAGCAAGCTGCGCGTGTGCTACGAATCAATGTTGAGGAAAAGGCAATTTGTTACATTGGAAACCCCAGCACATCGTTCAGCGAAGTTTATCGCCTGGAAAGTATTGAGTGTCCACACTCGCGATAATACGCTGACAGCAGTTAACATCAAAGATAACTCAACGTTATTATTCGGTCACAAGGTTGCCGAACGCATCTGTCCTCGAATTTTGAAGCGGCCGATGAGTGTCTCAGACGACGACCTTTTTGAGTTCTATTGCGCGATGCGAAAACTTGGCCGTCTCGCAATCCGACGTCCAAACGCATTGTTGGACTCATCTCCTTATTTAGCCACATTGGCAAATAGTGCGACTGCGATGCTCCATGTTGGCGCTGGAGCATGGGATGCCGACGAGATCGTACCTCACATCGTGCACGCTCTCATCGCTGTGCTCACTCATGAACGTGACGCCAATCTTGTCGAATCTGTCTTAAAACTCATCAAATCCGATCGCGAGGACGTTCGCGCCGCGGCATCAGACACATTGCTTTGGCATCTGACCACGATCAGTGGAAATGAGCGCTTGAATTTAGATCAAGCAAGGTGTATTTTCGTTCCCAATCCGGCGTTCAAACGAGACAAGTGCGCGAAAGCGAACGGCATCCGAGACCTTGTATCGGCTATCATGCAGCTCAACGACGACGTGTTGTACCGTTCGCAAGCTACACTTGTTCGATCGCTGTCTGAAGCATACTCAGAATGCTTAAATCCAGATTTATGCAAGCTGCCGCCCCTGCGTGGAGACATTCTTGAGTACGACGCAATTACTTGGCGCCTCGCAATTGCGGCTGAATGCTCACAGTTACAGGAGATCACAACGAAAGACGCACGCGAGGCTTTTTTGCACTCGTATGCGTTGACGTGCGAACTTTTAAGACGCATCGATTCGTACGATAAAGAAGAGATGCCGGCCGAAAAAGGATATGGAGCTTTGCTCCAACAACAAGTTCCCATGAAGAACGTTCGAGACGTCGCCATCAATGCTCTCGATTCTACAATTCTCCATGCCTCAGCGAATGCTCGCAAGCTCGATCTCAGTACTTTACCTGCGCGTGAGAAAAGTGAGTGGCTCCAAGTTCTCGCCCGCGTGTCCGCGCTGACACCAGAATGTCCTTCCGAAAATGCTATTTCTATGATCAAACAACTCGCTGGCGACGAAGAGGGCGAGGTGGCTCTTCTAGTTCGAGCTGGAGAGTTGTTGAATTTAGCACCAGTTCTCCGGAAGCTCGTGAGTGGAAATTTTACTTCACATTGGTATGTTGATGAAGTAGCGTATGATGAGCTGATGGAAGTGAAAGATGCTATTTTTAAAGTTACGCAAGTAGCGAAGGCGTGTCGTAAAAGCTTGCGATATTTCCTCGAGCATGTTGATTTTGCGGTCGAGTTGGTTGCAGCTTTGATGGAAGCAGTGCCGCAGCTTCCGGCGGCTTTCGCCACAAGCGTATGTGACTTAATATCGCATATCATCGAGTCCTACCGAGACTGCGATGAGAACGATCATCATCGCAGAACTTCAATCATGCGAGAAATAGTCCAACACTTGGATGTTGTCGTCAACAAGTGTGGACTCCTTGCCGTTGAATCGGATACACGTACTGCCGCAACGCGCATCTTAAAAGCCATGTGGTACTCTTGCGAGACGTATCGAGATGACGTAATGCGAGTGTTGATGGTACTGATGGAAAGCATGAGGAACTACGGGCATCGAGCGAATGAGCTCCTGGAGTTTACGAAGAGCATCGTGATGACTGACACGGATGCCATCGCTATGTTTGAGACAAGCATTGAAAAATTCTGCCAAGGCGTTAAAGACACGTTATTGAGAGTCAGCGATCATCCACGTGCAGATCTTTATCGAGCGCTGCAGCAACGTCAGCTTTTACAAAGTGACGCGTCTGACAAGTACTGGTTGGAGTCAGAGCCAAGTATGCGCGACGTGACGTCGTACATTGCATGCCATGAGTTCACAGATCATACACTCGATAGCCTGAAGAAGAGCCAAGCTTTCACAAAAAATAGTGCGATGACAAAATTACGTGAATCGATGACGATCCAGTCGATTTCTATGAACGTGACGGAGCTTAAACGCTATATTCATGTCAAGGAAGTTGAAGTTTGGCGTACGGATGCGAACAAGGATATAAGCTCCATGCGCACTTTTGATTCCTCTCGTTGGCAATTGCTCGGTACACTGAAGTTTTCTGCTTCAGCGCACATCGCCGAGCTTGAATTTGAAATTCCGGTCGATGCATCCGCTCTGAACTTTGTTTTCAAATCTTTCCACGAGAGTGTTCAAGCAAAGATGATGACCATGTTACACTGTCCTCGATGCGCTCGGCAAGTGACAGACACAAAACATGGCATCTGCACCAATTGCCGGGAGAACGCGTATCAATGCCGTTACTGTAGAAACATCAACTATGAGAAGATTGATGCTTTCATATGCAGCGAGTGTGGGCACTGTCGGTACGCCAAGATTCAGACAACATTGAGTGCACACCCGACGTTGTGCACACGGTATCCAAAACTGCTCAGCAGCGATGATCTCGCCAACGCAGTCGAGGAGCTGAAACTGCAGACGGAATCTATAAAGCGTGTCACTGACTGTATCGAAAGCACAGAAAGTTCGTTAAGACGAGTGCTTTTCGAGCAAGGTGAGGGATCTGGAGATGTTGAGCACATGTTCAAAGTTGTGGGCAGAGGTCGAAGAATGGAATTCATCGCCGCAAATTACAAGTGCGGCGCAATTCACGACGCGATTTTGCGATTCTTATCAAAAGCAAGTTCGGAAGATGAAACGGATTTACGAAACGTATCTGGAAACTATGGCGTCTGTTGCGATTATTTGAATTGTGCATTGAAATTATGCACAAGTCTTTCACGTACGCCTTTGGGCGTCAAAGCGCTCAGCCAAGGTGACATACACCGCCATCTGTTTAACCGCATGCTCAACCCTCGCATCACTAATTTGACGGTTTGCAACACAGTTCGCACTGTTTTATCAAACATGGCAGCCGGGAGCGATGAAGTTGCCAAATTTCTTTGCGAAGCTGCCTTTGAGAGAGCAAGCGATTCATTACTTCAGGTGAACGCCTGGCATGGGACGATGATTTCACAGAGCAATCAAGACATCTTACTTCTTAAAGATTTGGTACACGCTAGTACATATCGCTTGGAAGCGGGAACGGCTTTGACTCCGGGCGGTGAGCGATCAGCGCTCATTTCCTTGGCGTGCACGACATTAAATTCTGAACAATTGAGTTCAAATGCAGTTCTCGTTGAGAACACTCTCCTCCCGGCTCTCGATCTAGTGAAGCAAGCGATGACGAACTCTAGCATTCTGCAGGAAATTGTCGCCGCAGCGAAAGTGTTGGACAATTACAGCATCGCAGATATGAAAGAATCTGCGAATATGTCTGGTTTAATTCCTATACTTGTATCTGCACTCCACTGCGGTTCAAAGTTTGTTCGTCGAGAAGTTCTACAAATTTTTGGTCTCGTGTTGCGGCAAGACGATGAGATGAACGTCGAGGTTGGAAGCCTTCTCATCGATTCAATAAAAAGCATCGAACAGGAATCGTATGCGGATTATCTCAGCGCCCTGAGTCTCACGCTTCGTAGCGAGTCAATCATCATGAAGTTGAATGACACTCGCAAACTCGTGGACATTTTACTATCGATACTTCAAAAAGAATTGGATATTGGTTGCAAGTTCACCGCATCCGACAAGGCGCTTTTCGCATCAACGAATGTTGACATCGGATCTGGATTACATGCGATTTCGATGCTCTTAAGGGATACTTTCAAGGAGTCCACAAAATTTATGAAAGAGTTCAACAAAACTGGATTGGAGACGCTCGTCCGCTCTGTCTTGTGTGCGCGTACTTTGCAAATTTGTCAAATGCCTAGCGCTGTGAATGCCGCTGAGACGTTTGATGAACTTCTATCATTCTGTTTGGAGTCATCAGAATCGATGCAGCAAGAAGTGGCGAAGATTTGCGTCAAAATTGCTCGAGCGCATGTTCGACCCCAAGTTGACAAGACGCGTCTGCCACTGTGCATCATATTGAATGAACTTGCGATGTTGGTATTACCTCGAGCTCCGCCATCGAAGGTGTATCTTTTACGACTACTGAAAAGTGCGAGTCAAGAAGAGTTCATTCCCGGCACGATGGCGCGAAATCCATACTCGACTGCACAAATGAGCGCGCAGCCGTTGATGAGAGATGTCAAGAATCTCATCTGTCATGAGTTGGAAATGTTAGGCCTGCTCGAAGATGATTTTGGGATGGAGTTATTGGTTTCGAATCAAATAATCAGCCTTGATCTCTCCGTGGAAGATGTTTTCGAACGAATTTGGATACCTTCATTATTCAATGGCACTCAGCGACGTCAAAATGTTTCTCCAAACGATCCAATCGGTCCACCAATGGCGGTGACTTTCCGCCTGAGCGGTTTGGATGGCGAAGCGACGGAAGAGCGCGTTGATGAACTCGCGCCGGTACAAGAGGAAGACGAAGACATCGAAACAAAGTTTGCTGGCACAAATGTTTTCCAAGAAGATGTTGGCTTTAAAACTTTGATTCAACTGTTACCAAAGATTCGGCACAATTCATCTGCATTGTACGCCGGCGGTGAAGACGCTTCGGCAAAACTTCTTGAAATCCTTCGATCAGCATGCTACGTGAAGAAGAATAGACAACATATGCTCGCGATTGGAGCGCTCGCAAGTTTACTTGACGAAGCCGCGCGAGCTTTCACTGAGAACTCGCGTTCAGGCAAGGGACTCCTTCTCGTCATTGAGACGCTGTTGCGCGAGGAACAAGAAGACACTTCCCACGGATCAATGAGTGAATTGAAAGCGTCAGCATCGACGAGCAGTATGCTCGCTCGCGAATTAGAAGAGAGCAGCGAAACAGCGCATCGTCCTGGTTCACCGCGCCTTCAAAAAAGTAGTTCTTCGCTGCAGACGATTGCGATAGCGGTGCGCGAGCACGAGATGAATCACGTTGAAATTTTCCTGTCTCAACTCAAGCAGCTCATTCGAGCACGAGAGAGGCATGAGGCCGATATCCTCGCGCGTGTGATTCCAAGGCTCGCGGGATCAACCGTTGAATCAAAAGCAATCATGGCGAAGAACTTTGACGCTTCCATTCGTAAACTTGTACGTCTTGACGAGATGAGCGAGGAAGACTCTCAGCACGGTGCGCTACAGCTCGAGCTCGAATGTGCAACGAGATTGGCTGAAGCGATCCCGCGAGATTTTTCAGGTCAACGCGTGCTTGAAGCGATATGGTCACAAGGAACTGTGTCGTTTATCACGAATTACATCGAAGCTGAAGCTTTCGGGGCAGAAATGTCTCAAGATCGTGGTTCTAACGCGTGGAATAAGGCGATGAAGCGGAGTGGCTTACCGCTTGCGCTCGAGCTTTTGAACGGAATCACACTGGGCTACACTCTCGACGTCACCAAACATCCGACACTGCTTGACTTACTACATAAACTTGAATCAGTCACCGAGCGTGATATTGGAACTTTGGCAGAGAACTGTCTGGAGACGTTTGCGAGCGGATCCGAGTTGGTACAGAAACATTTGGATAATTTGCGAGCAGAGACGAAAGAAGCGAATCGTCGCAAGGCACTCGCAAAGCGCCAACAAATGCTCACTGAAATGGGCATGACAGTAGTTAAAAACTCCTCGAGTCCGGGAGCGTCTACCATCGGCGTCTCTCACTCTCCCAGATCTCTGCGAGGGTACGACTCGATGGCTATGGAAAGCGAACAAGACTCAATTGTTTGTAGAGTTTGCTTTGAAGGATACGTGTTGAAACCGAACGAGCTTCTCGGGATCTATTGCTTCAATAAACTTGCATCAACTCCATCTGCGAACGGAGATATGTCTCAGACTGTATGCACTGTATCGCACTTCAACGCGATTCACTTTTCGTGTCACCAATCCGCCAAGCGCGCGGACGTCGCGTTGAGAACTCCCAAGCGCGAGTGGGAAGGCGCTGCGTTACGCAACAGTGAGACACTGTGCAACAACTTGCTACCGGTGATGGGGAATATGGTCACAGATGCTTCATACGCCGCCGCGGTAGATGCGTGGTGGCAAAATTGCTTCTCTGTCGGCGCGTTCATTTCGCCGCCGACGCGCGCGCGACAAGTCGCTTGGGACGTCAGCCTACTTCTCGGTCGATTCGCCATGGGGGCGTCGTTCAGCGCTGACTGTCGTGGCGGTGGAAAAGATAGCAACATGAGTCTCCTTCCGCACCTCGTGCGATTGCTCGTCCATCAAGTCTCATTGTGCCCGCAGAAAGGATTGGAAGAGTACAACGCCGTGCTAGCCCGCCTTTCGTGCGAAGATGAGATATGGAACGATCGCGAGTTTAGCTTTTCACCGCTCCTACCGGCAGCACTCGTGCTTTCGCTCGCGGTCTGGTCGCACGATCAATGGGAAGCGTCTCGACGGAACGCGCTGATAGCGATTTTGAGGCACACGAAGAAGTACGAATGCGCGAGAATCGCGACGTACCCGGCGAGCGGCGACGTCTCTGCGAGCGTTCCGTGGGAACAGCTTAACGAACTCGATCGCTACGCCAAGCTAAAACCGATGTTGATTTATTTCGGTTTGGTGAACAAAATGTTTGAGTGGTTCAAACCTAAACGTCGACCGGACCTCGGAAACGCGGTGACCATCGGCAAAGCGCCGGCGTCCACGACGACGGGCTCGCCAGAAGCCGTCACCCTGAACGAGCGACTCCACGATATCCCTTCCATGATATCCGGTGCGAAAGACACTCTCGAATGGCTCGACGAAGCGATGGACGCGGAAGATGCGCAAGAGCTTTTAGACGTGTGTGAGATCCTCTCCGACGCCATGTGCCCGACGGTGAACGATTTCATCCTCGAGGCGTTGCGCGCGGAGTGTTGACGCGATTTGTAACATGCTGTACGTGATATTACTTTTTAAATAAGTCGCAACCATCGTTCGTGATCGTGCGTCACGTTCATCGTCATCCACGAGTTTATCCTCGCTTCGTCTTTCTCGATGAAGTCGTGCGTCGAGTCGACTTTGACTTCGTCGTCGCTTTCTTCTTCGCCTTCTTCTCCGTCGTCAGCATCGCGATGGTCGCCGACGCGAATAACAGCGCAAACTGAATCGTCAGCTTCCCGATCGGATCCTTCAGGAACGTCATGTGAAAGTGAATCGCTCCCGCCATGATGGCTGTGAGCAGAAACGCCCCCCGCGCCGGCGTCGTCCACAGCGCCAGGTATCCCAGCACCTCGAGCGCGCCGATGATTTTCGCGAATTCGTACCCATCCGCCTTGGAGCATCGAATCTTCGGCGCCACGCTCGAAACCCCGGGCACGCGCGCGATCAGCCCGTTCGCCCACGGCGTCCACGCGTGTTCACACCACGCGTATTGCTCCGCCGTGTTCGCCGTCGGCGCGCAATCACCCGGTTTCCCCAGCGCCACCGGGCACAGCGCCCCGTCGCACCCCGCGATCGGAATCGCAAACTTACACGCCGCCGACCGCAGGTACAGCGCCAACGGCACGACGCGCAGGATCGACACGATCAGGTTCTTCCCCATCGCGCGCGATTTCTGTCGCGATCGCGCGCCGTCAGTCACCGATCGCGCGTCGCGTCGCGTCGCGTCGCGCGTCGACCCTCGACCGTTGGGGTCGTTCCCCTCGCGCGTTCGCGTCTCGCCCGTCGCGCGCGTCTCGCGTCGCGTCGTCGCGTCTTCTCCATCGCGCGCGTCGCGCGCGTCTTTCTTCCCGCGCTCGCGTCGTCGTCGTCGTCGTCGTCGCGCGCGCACCTCGAGCGTCGTCGCCGCGCGCGGCGTCGCCGTGTGCGGCGTCCGAGACGGCCGAGACGGCCGAGACGCGAGTCCCGAGACGCCGATCGAGATCGAACGATCGAGATCGAACGACCGCGCGATCGAACGATCGATCGGCGCGCGCGCGGGCGGGACGCGACGCGCGGGACGCGCGCCGCGGCACCGGCGGACGCGCGCGGGACGCGGTCGCGCGCATGCGCGCGGCGCGGAAGCGGACGTTCGAACACGTCGAGGGAAACTACGCGACGCACGTCAGGGCGCGCGCGGGCGCGGCGACGCGCGCGACGGAGAAGACGCTCGACGCGTTCGTGGAGGCGTTCGGGGAATTGGAAAAAGTGAGCGATTTGAAGAGAGAGGATGGCGCGCACGTGTCGCTGTCGAGGACGTTTGCGTGCGTGAAGGGAGATTGGGAACGGTTGTTTGGGAATTTGAGACGAGAGTTGAGGGATATGGAGGCGTTTGAGGTGGTGTTTGATGCGATGCGGGTGTTTACGAACGACGACGGCTCGCGGGCGTTCGTCGCCGCGGGGTTTCGGGAGGGGTCGACGAGCGCGTCGAAGGTGGCGTTGGTGCGAGCGATCGAGAGAGTGGATAAGGCGATCGTTCCACTCGGGTTTCCAAAGTATTACGATGATCCGGACCCGCACGTGTCGCTTTTGTGGGTGGCGGGAGCGAGCGAGGAGCGCGTGGAGGCGATGCGGCGGTTCGCGGAATCGACGACGGTGGAGTGGCGTGTTGACGTCAATAGGGTGTTGTGTGATGTGTCTGGACAGACACCAAAGACGGTTTGGGGGCGAGTGCCGGGACTTCCAGCGCCGGATTTGTAGCGAATAGCAACGTAGAAAGTGAGTAGTGTTACATCTAGTAGGGGAAGAATTCGTCTCCTAATTCGTCGTCCCATGTCGGGCTGCGCGCGAACTGCAACGTGACGCACGTATCGACGCGCGGACGCGATGGTAAACCTCGTCGCGCGATCGGTTTCTCTCGGAAAAATGCTCGCGTGTAGTCTGCCTGCGACCAAGTGTTGATCAAATACGCGATGACGTCTAGTTGTTCCAAATATTCCGCCTCCGTCTGCGGGTAAGATCTTTGCCCAAGATGCCCGACGTAAAGATTGAGGCTAACCCACCGCTTCATACCGGACCCCATTTTGACGTGCTTGATAGCCATGTCGTGCGCCTTGCCGTACTTTTTAATGCACAACAGCGCTAACTCGCGCCCAGTGAGCGGGCCTTCGCTCGCGCCGTCCAACTCGTATTCGAAACCACCATCCTCGTCATCCTCCTCCTCGAGCATCGATACATCATCCACCACTTCCGTTTGCACCACCGAAACGCTTTTCGTGGCTGTCAAAGTCATCGCGCCCTCGTCGTCGTCACCACCCTCCAACATCGCCCTCTCGAGCTGCGCCGTGAACGCTCTCAAATCAAAATCCCCGCCGAGCGTCTCCGCATCCTCTTCTTCGCTCATCGCATCCTTCGACACCTCGCTCGGTTGCGTCTGCGTGTCTGGGCACCGCCCGGCGATCTTCGCTCCGGGCGTGCGCGGATTAAACGTCAGATCGATCTCCTTCTTCAACCAATCGACGAAACTCGCGCCATCTTTTCCCGCGCGCGCGGTGACGACGCGCGAGCGGGGCGCGCGAGGCGCGCGAGGCGCGCGCGCGTGACGCGTTTCACGCGCACCGGGCGCGAACGGCGCGGGCGCGAAGGCTGACATGCCGCGTCGAGCCCGATATGACGTTTCGTTTCGATGACGTCGCGTGACGTCCGCCGCTTGACATGAAGCTCCGCGACGCGCGTGTGCTTGGCTCTAGGAACTACATCACAATTTGGGCGGGATGAACCCGTGGACGGTGAAACCGCCATCTATTGGCACGATGACACCGTTGACGTACGAGGACGCGGGCATGCATAGAAACGCAACGACGGCGCCGACTTCGTGAGGCTCGCCGACGCGACCCATCGGCGTTCGGTCCACGACGGCTTTGAGGTAGACTTGGTTTTTCAGCACCTGCTTCGCGAGCGGCGTGTTGGTGTACCAAGGCGCGACGGCGTTCACACGAATGTTATCTTTTGCCCACTCGCACGCCAGACTCTTCGTCAGTTGATTCATGGCACCCTTCGAGATTGCATACAGAGCGCCGCTCTGGATAGACACGAGGCCGGCGACGGATGAATTAAATACGATCCTCCCATCACCGCTCGCCTTCAACATCGCGTGAAACCTCTTGCAAAGCTCGAATGATGCCTCTAAGTTCGTCCGCATCAGCCTTTGGTAATCCTCGCTCGTGAATTCCACCGTCGGCTTTCGAATGTTAAAGCCCACGTTGCTCACCAGTATGTTCAACTCGCCCGAAAACTTTTCCGACACCCTCCGCGCGAGTTCTTCTCGCGCGTTCGCGTCACTGACGTCGCAAACACACCCATCGACGTCGTATCCACGGCGCCGCCAGTCCTCGACGCACGTCTCGACGTCTCCCGCCGTGCGTGCGCAGGTGAATACGCGGCAGCCGTGATGGCAAAGCGCTTCGACGATGGCTTTTCCGAGGCCTTGCGTGCCACCGGTGACGACGGCGGTGGCGCCGCGCAGGGAGAAAGAACGCGCGAGCGTGGTGTCGTCGACGGACATCGCGTTCGCCGGTCGCGGCGTCGATGAATGCGGCCTATTCGTCTAAGAATTTTCTACAGCGCTATTTGTGTGTGCTAGTTCGTGCGTGGCGCTCTTCGTCTCGCAGAACGACGTCGAATACTTTAAACCGACCGCCCGAAAAGTCGTGCAAGTACTGTCGGAGTGTTTTAGCCGCTGCTTCAGATACCGCCACGAATTGCGCGGCACCGTCGCCTTGGCTTCCGACGCCTTTCGCGCCAAAGACAGTTTCCGGAACGTCGTGGGCGACGGCGGCGAGCGTCTCGCGCAAACGAGGCGCCGTGAGCTCGGATGGGCAGATGTGGATCGCAGCTTCGTCAAATGTGGTCTGTGCGCGCGTATACACCGCGCCTAAAGCCCGCGCATCGCCGCGTTTGATCGCGTCTAATCCTTCGGCCACGAGCGCTCGATTACGGGCACCGAGCGCCGAGCGCAGCGCCTCGTCCCCTCGGTCGAAAGCTCCTTGCAAATCGGCTAAAATCCGCACCGTACTCTTCGATGCCGCCAAATCACACACGACGATGTGTATTTCACCGTCAACCTCGCACGCTCTGACGTCCACGTCTTCGCCGTCGAATGTGAGCGCCACGACGCGCTCGCTCCCGTACGCGCACGCCTGATCCATCGCTCCACACTTGCTCGGCGTGTGCACCGCCTCCCCTCGATACGCCAACTCCATCTCATCCTTCAGCTCGAGATCCAACTCGTACGCCACGCCGAAACACCGCGCCACGAGGACGCAGACGCACGCCGACGAGCTCAAGCCTTTCCTCGTCGGCAGCGTCGTCTCGAGCGTCTCCACGACGAGCCCGCGCTCGCGACACCGCGGAAATCGCCTCAAAACCTCCAGCGCGGTCCCGGCGACGTACGACCAGTACCCTCCGCTCGAAGCCTCTCGCTCGAGCGCGTCATCGACGCTCACATCGCACTCGAACGCGTCGCCGTCCGCGCCAACCACGCGAAACCGCGGCCCTTCACCGACGTCGCACCGCGCGCTGACGCCCTCGCGCGTGCCGACGACGACGCACGCTCCCGGGCCATCGAGCGCCGCGCGCGCGCCGGCCCAATCCGAGTGCTCGCCGAGCAGACACACGCGTCCCGGGACGAACACGCGCGGCATCGCGCGCGACTGTGAAGTCGTTTGACTCGGTGGACGACGCGTTCGCACTTCGCGACGCCGACGTGCGCGCCGCGACGACGCGCGAGCGAACAGCGCGCGGAGGTGATCGCGCGTCGTCGTTCGACGCGCTCGCGGACGCCGACGCGCGCGCGATCGCGACGAGAGACGCGCGAAGACTGGGACCGAGATCGCGACCGCGATGACGACGGACGACGGCGCGAACGACGCGATGGAGACGCAAGCGACGGGAGAAACGCCGCAAACGCCGCAGGGAGGTGATTCTGGGGAAGCGATGACGACGCCGCGGGCGCCGCCGCCGGATCCGCGGAAGGAGGCGTTGAGGAAGTACGCCGGGTTGTTGCTGCAGCACAAGGTGAGATCGCGCGCGACGGAGAGACCGAAGGATGGTTCGTGGACGCGAACGGTGGTGCGAGGCGTCGTATTCGAGCGAGTGACTGACGGTTTATTGTCGTGATGACGCGCGATGACGTAGGAATTGGATGCGAGAGTGCGAGCGTCGAGGTTCGAGTTGATTGACATTCGAAAGAGGTTTGACAAGACGGAGGACGATTTGAAGGCGTTGCAGTCGATGGGGCAGATTATCGGGGAGGTTTTGAGACAGTTGGACGAAGACAGATTCATCGTGAAGGCGAGCTCGGGGCCGAGATACGTCGTTGGGTGCAGAACAAAGCTCGATAAGAGCAAGCTAGTGAACGGGACGCGGGTGACGCTCGACATGACGACGTTAACCATCATGCGCGCGCTGCCGCGAGAGGTGGATCCGTTAGTGTTTAACATGCTCAGCGAGTCCACGGGGCACGTGGACTATAGCTCTATCGGTGGGCTCGGGGAGCAGATTCGAGCGCTTAGAGAGTCGATCGAGTTGCCGTTGATGAATCCCGAACTTTTTGTGCGCGTGGGCATCGCGCCGCCGAAGGGCGTATTGCTCTACGGACCGCCAGGGACGGGGAAGACGCTCCTCGCCAAGGCGATCGCGAGTAACATCGACGCAAACTTTTTGAAGATTGTTTCTAGCGCTATAGTGGATAAGTATATCGGCGAGTCCGCGAGATTGATCAGAGAGATGTTCGGTTACGCTCGGGACCACGAGCCGTGCATCATCTTCATGGACGAAATCGACGCCATCGGTGGCAAGCGCTTTTCCGAAGGCACGTCGGCCGATCGCGAGATTCAACGTACACTCATGGAACTTTTGAATCAGCTCGATGGTTTCGACGTTCTTGGCAAGGTCAAGATGATCATGGCGACGAACAGACCCGATGTGTTGGACCCGGCGTTGATGCGCCCTGGTCGTCTCGACAGAAAGATTGAAATCCCGCTTCCGAACGAGCAAGGTCGCGTGGAGGTTTTGAAAATTCACGCGCAAAAGTTGAACAAAGAGGGTGAAATCGATTACGAGTCTATCTCCAAGATTGCCGAAGAATTCAACGCCGCCGACATGCGCAACGTGTGCACGGAGGCGGGAATGTTCGCCATTCGCGACGACCGCGATTACTGCGTTCAGGACGATTTCATGAAAGCCGTCCGCAAGCTCGTGGAGGCGAAGAAATTGGAACCCGCCGCGTCCTACGACAGCTCTTTCAAGAACGAGTGAGCGCGCCATAGCCTTTTAATCATTAGAGATCCAAACAACTCGCCAACTGTTTTTCCAACGCCCACCGCGCACTCGATCGACGGTACTCGCGCGCGCGCGCGCCACTGCCGCCTCTAACGATGTCCAACACGAACGAGATATACGCCAAGAATCTCATGAAGCGCGCAGATGCGCGCATGAAACCGTCGTTGATGCGCTGGAAACCAAATTACGACGAAGCGATCGAACTCTATGAAGACGCCGCGCGCGCGTACCGAGCGTCGAATAACTTCAAAATGGCGTGCGAGGCCGAGGAGAAGAGCGCAGACGCGAACGTGCGACTCGATAATTACTGGCACGCGGGTAAAGCGCTGGAGAGGGCGACGGAGTTGTTGACGAAGTGTGAACCTTTGGACGGCGGCGCGGTGTTGCAGATGGCGGAACGAGCGAACGACGCGTACGTCATGGCAAATCGCACGCAAGTCGGCGCGGAGTCGCTGAGCCGGGCCGCGAGATTGTTGGAAACGAGCGATACGAAGACGTCCGCCGCGCTGTTGATGCTTTGCGTCGAGAATTTGCAGGAAGATGGGAAAGACGTGTACGCCAGCGACCATCACAAGCAGTTGGGGGCGACGTTGGTGCGAGCAGAGCGGTATCAAGACGCAGCCGAGGCGTGCGTCAAGTACGGGGCATCGTGCGCGCGCGCTGGTCAGATGAATTCTTTAGCCAAGGCATATTTGAGCGCCATCATAGCGTTATTGTACGACGGCGACGGCGTCGGCGCGCAGGCGACGTTTAACGACGTGCACGAGTTGCCCGGGTTCGACAAGAGCGAAGAGCGAGAAACCGCGTATAGGTTGCTCACCGCGTATCGCGCGGCGGATGCGGACAAAATCAAGTACGCCATCGAGGATAGCTCGTGCGCGCGCTTCTTGGACATCGTGTTCTCGCGTCTGGCGCGCAAGCTCCCCAATCCGAAACACGAGCTCGGCGCCGTCGCTACGAAGATGGGCGCCGACCTCCCCACGGGCGACACCACGGACGAAGACGCCGGAGACGATTTGACGTAACAAAAAACAAAGCAAATGACTTCTTCGTCATCACATTTCACGCATCTAGAGCTAATCTGAATCAGTACCACTTGAATCCTCGATCGTCGCACGTGACGCCGACAATCTTCACCTCCTTCGTCGGTCGATCATTCTTATCAACTTTCACCGCCCCGATCGCGCGCACGGCGTGCATCCCGCTTTCAACCCTACCGAATATCGCGTGCTTCCCGTCCAACCACGGCGTCGCCGCGAGCGTGATAAAAAACTGACTCTTATTCGTGTTCGGCCCGCTATTCGCCATCACCAAAATCCCCGCCCCCACGTGCCTCAGCCCTCGGCTTATCTCGTCCTCGAACGTCCCGCCGAACGCGCTCTCCCCCCCCGCCCCGTCCCCGTCGGATCCCCCCCCTGGATCACGAACTCCGCGATCACGCGATGGAAGATCGTCCCGTCGTAGTACCCGCGCTTCGCGAGCTCGAAAAAGTTTTCGCACGTCCGCGGCGCGTGTTTATAGTACAGCTCCACCGTCACGTCCCCGTGCGTCGTGTGCAGCGTGACGACCGGCGCGCCCTTGCGCTCGTCGTCGCGCCACTTCGGGTCGTCCACCGCCGGCATCGCGTCGCCGTCCGACGCCCTGCGCGTCGCGTCGCGTCGAATCGAATCCGCGCCGTCAAATCACGAAATCCCGTCCCGCGTCGCGCCCCTATTCGTTCGCTTCGGTTGTAGTTTACGTCTTGTTCGCGGTATGTGCGCGTCCAATGTCCGATCGATCGATCGGGGTAAACGCGTCACGAAATCCCGTCCCGCATCGCGCACCGTGCGCGCCCGCGGCGCCCGTTCGCGTCGCGCGCGCGTGCACTAAGCGACGCGCGCGCGACGATGGACGCGCGCGCGATCGCGCGACTCGCGGACGCGGGCGCGCGCGAGGCGCGACGGGCGGTGCGCGACGGCGCGGTGCGGCGCGAGCGGACGCGCGACGACGCGCGGGGGGGGGACGACGACGACG
>MDSX01047939.1_pt1 | contig 25056 bp, 14 predicted proteins | sample 811141 | NCBI WGS metagenome assembly MDSX01 (sample SAMN05326642, study PRJNA326480) | marine metagenome | isolation source: seawater | place: Atlantic Ocean: South East | collected 2010
CTAATGGTTCGATAAATTGATTTTTAATATCGTTTTTCTCTTTATTGATTAAATGCAATACAAGTCTTAGTGCAGTTTTTTTACCTATTCCTGGAAGAGATGCAAAACTTGCTACTGCATTGTCTAATAATTTGGATGAAATGGACATTTGGAGACCTATCAATTAAATATTCTGCTAATATATGCTACGAATGATCAATCATCGGCAAAAATGCTACATGTCTTTTTAGGCTTGTAGAATGGTGAACTTTTTTATTTGTAGTACCTTTGATTCTTAGCTATAAAAAATTGCAATGGCCGAAGTAATTAGAATGCCCAGATTGAGTGATACCATGGAAGAAGGTAACATCATATCGTGGTTAAAAAAAGTAGGAGATAAAGTAGATGTGGGAGACATACTCGCTGAAGTAGAAACGGATAAAGCCACAATGGATTTAGAAAGTTTTAATGAGGGTGTCTTATTATATATCGGAAAAGAATCTGGTACTGTACCAGTAGATGAAGTTATAGCGATCATAGGTGAAAAAGGAGAAGACGTTGATGCTTTGCTAAAAGAGGCAGCAGTTAGTGCTCCCGCAACGACAAATGGGGTAGCAAAAACTGAAGAAGTAGAAACTATTGCGGCTGCTCCTGCTACAGCTCCTCAAAATGTTCCTCAGCCTGTACCTGCAAGCAGTTCATCTGATCAAAGAATAAAAGCCTCTCCTTTGGCTAAAAAAATGGCCGCGGATCTTTCTATTCCTTTGGCATCTTTAAAGGGATCTGGAGAAGGTGGAAGAATAATAAAGAATGATGTCTTAGAAGCTAAATCTAGTGGAGGCGCTTCGACAGTGCCTGTTACAGCACCGGTTGTCAGTTCCTATGATGATGTTCAATATGGAAATATTGAGCTTTCTCAAATGAGAAAGACAATTGCAAAAAGATTAAGTGAAAGTAAATTTACTGCACCTCACTTTTATCTTACTGTAGAGGTGGACATGGCCAATAGCATGAAAATGCGAAAGGCAGCTAATGATAAGAATGGTTTTAAAATATCATTTAATGATATTATTGTCAAAGCTTGTGCAATTGCGCTCAAAAAGCATCCTAAAGTAAATGCATCATGGCATGATACCTACATCACTATTCATGAGGAAGTAAATATAGGAGTAGCTGTAGCAATAGAAGACGGACTCATTGTCCCGGTATTAAAAAATGCCGACTGGAAACCTATGTCTGCAATCTCTACAGAAGTCAAAGATTTAGCTGGGAGGGCCAAAATTCGTAAATTGAGTATGGACGAAATGCAAGGAAATACATTTACTATTTCTAACCTTGGCATGTTTGGAATTGATGAGTTTACAGCTATAATTAATCCTCCATCTTCATGTATTCTTGCTGTGAGCAGTATTGTGCAAAAACCTGTTGTTAAAAATGGTGAATTAGCTGTAGGAAACATTATGAAGCTTACGCTTTCATGTGATCACAGAGTGGTAGATGGTGCCTCAGGGGCAACATTCTTAAATACAGTTAAAGCACATCTTGAGAATCCTCTTCAGATGTTGATCTGAGGTGATTTGAGATCTATTTATTGGAAAAGAGCATAATTAATTAGCTCTGACTAATCACTATACCTTAAGAGCTTCAGGATTAACACCCATCATGCTATATCCTCCATCATGATACAAATTCTGCATGGTAATCATTTTACTGAGATCAGAAAACATGAAAACGCAGTAATCCGCACATTGGTCCGCATCTGCATTTCCCAATGGCGAAGTTTGATCTGCAAAATCTACAAAAGTGCCAAACCCTTTGATACCTTCTCCGGCAGTTGTTTTTGTAGGAGATTGTGAGACCGTATTTACTCTCACTTTATTTTTAATACCAAAGTGATATCCGAAACTTCTAGCATAAGATTCTAAAAGTGCTTTAGATTCAGCCATTTCTCCATAAAATGAAAATGTACGTTGTGCTGCGATATAAGTCAAACCTAATATTGAGCCCCAGTCTGATACAGCATCTTTATTATAAGCCACTTGCATTACTTTATGAAATGAAATGGCAGATATGTCAAATGTCTTTTGCATCCATTGATGATTAGACTCAGTGTAGCTTTTACCTTTTCTTACATTTATGGACATACCTATTGAGTGGAGAATAAAATCAATCTTTCCACCCAGGACTTCCATTGACTTATCAATGAGGTTCTCTAAGTCTTCCATGTTTGTGGCATCTGCTGGAATAATTTCCGCCCCATGTTTTTCTCCCAATTCCTTTAACTGACCAAAGCGAAGGGCTGCAGGAGTATTAGTAAGAGTGATTTTAGCACCTTCCTCTATACATCTCTCTGCTACTTTCCATGCTATAGATTTTTCATCCAAAGCTCCAAAAATGATTCCTCTCTTTCCTTCTAATAGATTATTGCCCATGATTGATCAAGTTTTTTAATTAAAGGACAAAGATGGTTAATGATAATTATATAGAGAAGGATTTTGTTGTAAATAGATTTTTGATGTACTCGAACATGATCTGAAGATTATTAATCTATTTTTGTATTGTGCCTGAGTCATCGCTCATGCTAAGCATGAGAGGAAAGTCCGGACAACGTAGAACACCATACCAGCTAACAGCTGGGGATTCGATTTATCGGAATACAGATAGTGTCACAGAAAACTAGACTTCCCTGATTGATCAGGGTAAAGGTGAAAATGTGTGGTAAGAGCGCACATATTCATACAGTAATGTATGAGTAGGATAAACCTTATGGGTTGCAATGTCATGTATACCACATCTCTTGTTTCGGCAGGATAAAGTTGTTCGCTTTAAATCCACATTAGCGGATTGATGTGGGGGGTAGACAGCTTAGATAAATGATGACATCCTGACGGTGTATTTTACATATCAGGAAACAGAATCCGGCTTATGATGGCACATTTTAATATATGAAGGCATGGTGAAAGTCATGCCTTCACCTTCATAAAAAAGAGGAGATAAAATCTCAATCCTATCTCCTCTTTCAATATTTAATAATATCAGAACCCTAATTGTTTCCAGTACTATTTGCCTCTCCAACATTGAACCTAAAGGTGAATCTTAAGGTGTTGTCTAATGGACTTCTCTGAGTATTAGTCGGGGCCAAATAAGAAATATCAAGGCCAAAAACATTGTATTTTATTCCTACTCCTAAAGTCAAGTATTGTCTATCGCCTTTTAGCGGATGTTCATAATAGTATCCCGCTCTTACAGCAAATTGATTAGCATACCAATATTCAAATCCTAGAGATGTAGAAAATTCTTGTAATTCTTCTGATAAACCTCCTGGAGCATCACTAAAAGATCCAAATACACCTGCAAAAGTGCTTTTTTCTCTGTAGTCAGGTGTTCCATTATTATCATCATCATAGCCAGGAGCTCCAAAAGGAATTGGAGTAGGGACTAAAAGCTTCTTTACATCGAAAGCTATGGTGAATGTATTAAAGTCATCGAATTCCATCCTATAAGCTGCGCCTAATGAGAGATTAGCTGGTAGAAATTCTCTTGTGCTGCTACTGGTATATGAAATCTTTGATCCTAAATTGGTTAATGAAAGTGCAGCAGAAAGATTTCCTCCATCGAAGCCAAAATGCTCATTTGAAGTATAGGTGAAAGAAATATCCGCAGCAAAAGCATTTCCAGGTGTGATAGGTACACCATTTACCTGCTGTCCAGAAGCCAGATTGGAACTAATAAATTTACCAGCAATTCCCGCGGATAAATTTTCAGATAATTTTCTGGCATATCCTAAAGTGATTTCTAACTCTCTTGGTTTTCCTGTACCAGTAGGGGCACCATTGATATCAGTAAAGTTGATATCTCCTAAAGAAAAGAATCTCAAAGCTCCGGCAAAGGTTGATATATCATCAATCTTTTTATACCCGCCTAAATAGGCCATGTATACATCTGATAATCCTAAATTTCTCAACCATGGAGTATAGGTTACGGCTAGTTCTGTTTCTTGATTGACAAAAGCCAGTTTTGAAGTGTTAAAATGTAATGAACTAGCATCTGGAGTTATAGCTACACCAGCATCACCCATAGCTCCAGTACGGGCATCAGGGACAATGGTTAAAAATGGTGTAGCAGATAAAAGCGTATTTGGTATACAAGCTCCATTTGCATCTACTACGCATTCTTTGCTTGGATCCCAAAAGGCTCCTTGAGCCGTAATATTATTTATAGAAAAGAGTAATGTGAATAAAATTAGAGTAGTAATTCTTACTATCGGCATCGCGCATCTATTATTTTGATTCACTTAGAACATACTAAACGTTATGTTTATTTTAACATAATGATTTTTTTAAGCCCACTTTTTAGGGATTTTTCACCGTTTTGTGAAGTAAGTTGAACTTCATACATATATATGCCACCTGAAACTGGTCCTGAGGTACGTTCTCCATCCCACGTGATATTAGAAATTTGACCATCATTTGTTATATTATTCCTGACTAAAGAATATACTAATTGCCCATGTAATGAGTAGATTCTTAGGTCAACATCTACGGTTTCACCTAGTTCATTTTCAATATTAAAGTTTACCTCTTCTTTAAAAGGATTGGGATAAGCAAAAACTGATTGTAGAAAGCCTTCAAAGTTCTCTACTACCTCAAAATCAATCGTGTTACTCCCGGCATTGTTTAGTACATCAAAAGCCCTGATTGTTAAAGTGTGAACTCCAGGGACGAGATTATCCAATCTAAAATTCAAATTGCCAGATGTGAAATCATCAGTTTCACTCGTATATCTTTGATTGAGGACTTGTATGGAGCGAGTGTCATTGTCAAGAAAACTTACAATCTCATGACCGATGCTGACATTACTTACATTTATACCTGATTCATCGAAAAATTCTGCAAATACGATTGGATTACTTAGTGATATTTGATCACCTGAAGTAAATTCTTTAGAGTTTAAAAAAATATCAATTATTGGACCTTCATTATCAATCACACCATTGTTTGATGTACCACCTATAACGAAATCTTCAAAGTAACCTGCAGCATCTGTACCTTTATCACTCACTGCATAATAACTGAGCCTTCCTAGACCATATTCATAATTGATGTCAAGAGGAAGAATAAATTCAAAATCCATTACTCCATTTTGGACAGTTACCTTTCCGCTGTAAAGAATATTTTTTTGAAGTTTAAATGATTTCTCAAAACTGCTTGGATCATTCCTTAGGGTTTTCACATCAGATGCTTTATCAAAAAGAGTAATTTCAGCAATTCCATTGAATGATTGATCTACTGTTCTATCTGAGTTTAAAACCTGTGTTTGTCCTTTTATTCGTTGCAATGCACCGATGGTATCTCTAATTTCATTTACTTCATTACCATTGAATATTGTTGTTACCATTTTTTGTCTCGGTATGGCCAACTTCATTGATGGGTCTCCGATAAGGAAGAATTTTCGAGCATTGACAACATCATTGATACGTGTGTTTTTAGCGCTTTGCATGACCTCTCCTATAGTCATGTATTCTCCATCTACTTTGGTGAAAATAGTGTCAAACACCGCAGAAGTCAATCTGAAATTTTGACTGGCATAAACCGATCTGACTGTAGTAAAAAGAGCAATTGCCCCTCCAGTAGGATTATGAATCACAGCCTCTCCTGCTGTAGTCAAACTTGGATCATCAAACCCAGTAAAAGAACATGTGGCTGTAATGACAAGAGGAAGTCTTTCTAGATTTGACCAAGAGGTGATGTCATCTAGATTTAATACTCTTTCTTGTGACCATCCTTTAGGGCCACCATGGCCTAAATAGTTGACAACTAATAAGCCAGCTTCTATATCAGAGTTAAGCTGCTCATTGGCAGCAGGATATCTGTTTCCTCCTGGAGTTGATTCTTGTTGGAATGCATCCCAATAAATTTTCTTTTGGTTGAAAAGTGGATGATTCTGAGAAACTTTTGAAGCAATGACATCAGCATCATTAAGATGTAAATTGCTATCTTCATCATCCGCCAGGAATGCTATTCTCGACCTCCATTCACCAAAAGAATTTTTGTTGAGATCATATGCAATAATCTTGTTTACAAAATTTTCGGCCTCTTCAACAGTACGAGCAGGTAAGCGGCCTACTGCAATATCTAAATCACCTCTCAATTCTTCTCCTTCTTCATAATCAAGCTGCGCGAAGTAATCATCACTAGGGAATGCCTCCAATGGGTCCAAAGATTCATGAGTTTCATAAGTAGGTACAAAGCTTTCCGATGGAATGGTTTGATCTATTCCTCTGAAATCATAGGAACCATCTCCAAGCAAGAGTAAGTATCTAAAATTTTCACTTCGGTCTCTTACCATTTTCGCAAAATCCCGAATAGAACTGGCATCCTGCCTTCCAGATGAAAATTCATTGTATATATGTTCCACATCTACGATTTCTACATTTAAATTTGAATAATCTCTTCGATGTTCGGCTAACCGCTGTGCGGACTTTTTCCAGTTTTTATGATAAACTATGATTAAATCAGCATCTACAATTCCATGTAAATTTTGGTTTTCAATTGCAACGGCAGATGAGTTTGGAACATTAATTTGATTAGGATCGAAAACAAGAAAAGATTTCAATTCAGAACCTGTAGCATAAGCCCAATTGTTCTCAGAAAGAGCAATTGAAGTAGGTGCTTCGGGATTGGTAATATCCCAGACAAGTGTAGCATCTGTGGCACCTCTTTGGATTTCAAAACCGAAAGAAGAGTAATTCTGACTCAAAGGATCTCTGACAATAATAGGATTATCTTTTAATGCTAATGTTCTTCTAAATTTTAGCTCAATAAAATCGATCCATCCCTTAGATTCACTGGCTACTGGAGGATAGTGAATAGATATTTCAGGACGATCATTAGGAAGAATAATGTTTTCATTAACAATGGCTTTCCTTCCATGTATGGCCTCTACATCACCCGTTCTCACACTTCCTATGTTTTTAGTGATTATTTCATTCCCAATTGTTAATTCATAAATGGTAGGAACAGAACTTCTGCTTATAAACTCAGATCTGACTTGAATCGGTTTGTCGAGAAGTATATCACTCAAATCAAAAAGAATGGAGTAATCCTTATTTCTTAGATTAGAAAATTCATCGCCGTACCATTCTTGTCCTGATCCATGAGTAGTGGGGAAAATACCTAAAGGGTTTGCTTTGTCCTCTTCAAACCTTTGGATTTCCTGATACGAGGAGGAGATGAATTCTGGGTTGCTTACGGTTTCTTCTATTGCTAATTTCTTAGTTTCTAGTGTGCTAAAAGTGAAGTACACATAATTATTTACATCATATATATTTATTTGATAATCAGTGCTTGAAATTGAATTGCTCCATACACTTGCACCTTCTGCGTAGAAATATATTGCACTGTTTGGTAATAGGGGACCATCACTTATATTTACCTCATAAAGAGGGAGAGACACTAAATCATCAGTTCTTTTATCTGCTATTTTTTCAGGAAGCATTCCTCCTTTCTGGCCATATATATGAAGCTTTTGGCCTTCAGGAATGTCAATGTTTTGGGATGAAAGATAATTTGCATCGATTTTATATACTCCCGATTGAGATATTGGTAATTTATACCATTGACCATTGGATAACACAGATTCGATTACTTGAGCGTTCAGTATTATACTGATACTAAGAAGTGAAAATGACAAAAACATTTTTATTCGAATCATATAGAACTCATAATATTTGAAGTAAAACAAATTTATGCGCAAATTGTATCGTTAACAAAAGGCACTTGGTTTTATAACGTGGAAAACTCTGGAATCGGACATTTTATGAAATATCTTTTACTGACCTTAATGATCACAATAGGACATTCAGTAGGTCAAGCACAAGATCCAATATATAGCCAATTTTACAACGCACCTTTACAATTAAACCCGGCCTTTGCTGGCAATAGTTCTTCGCCACTTGTTGCAATTAATTATAGAAATCAATGGCCCAATTGGGGACCTAAAGCTTATGCTACTTATTCCGCTTCTTATGATCAATTTTTTGACAACATGAATAGTGGATTTGGTCTTAATATTACTAGTGACAATTCTGGAGATGGGATACTACTTACCAATAAAATTAGTGGTATTTACTCTTACAGGTTAAAATTCAATAATGAACTTCAAGCTAAAATTGGTCTAGAAGCTTCTGCAATTCAGAGTAGATTAGCTTGGGATAAATTGGTTTTTCTAGATCAGATAGACCCTGGGGGAGGATTTGAGACGGGGGGAGGAACTCTACTTCCTACCGGAGAAATCAGACCCGATAATTTAACACAAAATAATTTCGACTTCTCTTTTGGTATTCTATTATATAGCCCAAAACTCTATGGAGGAATTACTATTAAGCATCTTAACGCTCCTGATAATAAGTTTCTCAGCGATCCAGTGAATTTTTATAGTGGTCTCCCAATTCGCTTTTCTATGCATGCAGGATACACAATTGACATGAAATCAGGCAATAACGGAGGATTCGGCACGTTTTTAGCTCCTAGTATGATGTTTGTACAGCAATCTGATTTTACTCAGGTCAATGCGGGAGCTCTTTTCAATAAAGAAAGCTTTTTTGGCGGAGCATACTTACGATACACTATTTCTAACATTGATGCCGTTATTCTTTCGTTCGGTTGGAGGACAGAATTGTTTAAGATGAGTTATAGCTTTGATTTTACAATTTCAGAAGCCTCAGTACTTAACAGTGGCGGTGCTCATGAACTAGGTATAGTTATTAATTTTGGCGCTGACAAGAAAGGAACCGATTACAACGATTGCTTTAAAATATTTAGATAATTATTACTCCAAATTCTAAGGTTAATGAGAAATATCTTTGTTTTTGTCGCTCTGGTGTCTTTGTGTGCATCATGTGGCATCATAGGGAAAGGAAATAAAGGCGGAAAATCTGGAAGATCAGCTACAACTGGTTGGAAATACAATGATACCGAATGGGGTGGATTTGAGAAATTAGATTATGAAGGTCAATTGGCTGCTCCAAATATGGTCCTCATAGAAGGAGGAACTTTTAACATGGGACAGACTGATGAAAGCCCAATGGGTGAGTGGAATAACTTGTCTAGAAGAGTCACAGTATCTTCATTTTATATGGATGAAACGGAAGTTCCTAATATTGCTTGGAGAGAATACGTGTACTGGTTAGAGACCAGGTATCCTACATATCCTGAGGTAGCTCAAAATGCGCTTCCTGATGAGAAAGTTTGGTATGAAGAGCTTTCGTATAATGATCCTTTTGTGGAAAATTATTACAGGCATCCAGCTTATGATAATTATCCAGTAGTAGGTATCAACTGGAATCAAGCTCAAGAGTTTTGTAACTGGAGAACAGATCGTGTGAATGAGATGGTCCTTATAGAAAGAGGCGTGCTCAATCCAACTCCCGATCAAAAAGATACCGATGTCTTTACTACAGGGACTTATCTTGATGGTCAATATCAAGGAAATGTAAGAAAAAATCTTCCTGATCTAAGAACGGGTGGTGAAAGACCTGTGAAATATGAGGATGGCGTAATGATGCCATCTTTTAGATTGCCTACAGAGGCAGAATGGGAGTATGCAGCATTAGCATTACAAGGAAACCTAGAAAACCCCAAAGATGAATTAATCACTGATAGGAGATTTTACCCTTGGGATGGAAAGACGGCCAGATATGAAAAGAGAAATAAGAATCAAGGAGCCATGTTAGCTAACTTCAAAAGGGGAAGAGGTGATTACATGGGTGTAGCGGGTAATCTTAATGATAATGCACATATACCAGGTCCTGTAGATGCATATTTTCCAAATGACTTTGGATTATATAATATGGCTGGTAATGTGAATGAGTGGGTAGCTGATGTTTACAGACCTTTAACATCTCAAACACTTAGAGATGCTGAAAATCAAGATCTCAACCCTTTCAGAGGGAATGTCTACAAAGAGAAATTGGTCGATGAGTATGGAAATGTAGTTGAGAAAGATAGACTAGGTAGAATGCAGTATAGATATGTCACTGATGAAGAACTAGAAGGCAGAGAAAACTATAGGACTGGTGATGCCAGAAACTATAAAGATGGCGATGATGATTATGTAAGTTACGATTCAGGGAAATATACGCTCATTAGTGATAAGTCTAGAGTAATCAAAGGTGGTTCGTGGGCAGATAGATTATACTGGTTGTCTCCTGGGACGAGAAGATATAAAGACGAGGACAAAGCGGATAGATCTTTAGGATTTAGATGTGCTATGACAAGAGTGGGTAGTCCTGCTGGTAATAATGATGCAGGTGGTTTGATGTTTTCAGAAGGAGGAAAGAAAAAGAAATCAAAGAAGAATAGGTACAAGTAAATTGTAACTTTCTAAAAAGAATATTGAAAATCCTCACAGCTCAAGTTGTGGGGATTTTTTATTGATATTTTGTTTATTGATACATAACTACTCTTGCAAGTTGATTAAAAGATTATACACATTATTTAAAAATTCATCGGGAGTATCTACTGACACTCGGGCTATTGAGGAGGGTAATCTCTTTTTTGCTCTCAAGGGTCCAAATTTCAATGGCAATAAATATGGCAAACAAGCTCTGAAAAATGGGGCCATTGCTGTAGTCTTAGATGAGAAACAGGATGATCTAGAACCTTCCCTTAGTGTGATTTATGTAGATAATGTTTTATTGGCACTTCAGCGATTAGCAACTTATCATAGATCACAGATTAATGGAAATATAATTGGATTAACAGGGTCAAATGGCAAAACTACTACCAAAGAATTGTTGTTTGCTATCCTCAAAAGATATCGTTCAGAAACATACTGCACTACAGGTAATCAGAATAATCATATTGGAGTCCCACTTACATTATTAAGTATTCCCTTATCAGCCGAGTTTGTGATTGTAGAAATGGGCTCAAATCAACCCGGTGACATAGAAGAATTGTCTGATATAACAAATCCGGATTTTGGATTAATCACAAATATTGGTAAAACTCATTTAGAAAAATTAAAATCTCAAGAAGGAGTATTTATTGAAAAATCCAGCCTTTATAAAAAGATTAAAGAGAGGAAAGGTACTTTCTTTGTAAATGTAGGAGACCCATTTTTGAGTCAAATAGAGATGAAAGGGGCAATTGGATATTCAACTACTCAAACTAGTAGATATCAGATTAATACCGACTCAAAAAGTCTAGCATTATCATTTGAGTTGAAAAAAGGAAATGATGCTTTTTCTATTTCTACGAATCTCTTTGGAAATTATAACATTGAAAATGTCGCCGCAGCCCTTACTATCTCTGAATATTTTGAGATTCCCATAGAGACAAGTATTCAAGCAATAGAAGAGTATACTCCCTCTAATATGAGATCTCAAATCCTAAGAACCGAGAAGGACAATATTGTGGTGGTAGATACCTATAATTCAAACCCCTTTAGCTTAAAAAAATCATTAGAACATTTTACAGAGGCCAGTGGAATAGTAAAATATGCGATTATTGGAGACATGTTAGAATTAGGTGAATCTAGTAAAGAAGAACATGTGAAAGTGATTAAGAATGTAAAAAGTGGAGTGGAATACTTTTTTATAGGAAGTTATTTTTATGCCTATAAACATCTGGGTAGATTGAATACTAGATTCTACAAGAGCAATAAAGAATTGATCGCTGAAATATCAAAGCTAAACATCAAAAAGTCAAACGTCTTTGTTAAAGGATCCAGAGGCTTAGCCTTGGAGAAAGTGATACCTTATTTGTAATTAGAATCGATTAAATTGTTGTCTCAATAGCAAGAGATATTCTTTTTGAAATCTCATTATTACAAGCCATTTCATAATCTCTTTTGGAGCAAGCCATATGCATATGACCTTCTTCAGTGGGTACTTTGACCCACCATCTGCCAGATTCGGCACTTTTTACAAATTGAAGCTCTTTGTCATAGGGCTCACTTACAACTGAGAATACCAGATTTTCAGGATCAGAGATATTTTGATCCATATTTCTCAATTTTACCCCTTCACTGACATACCAAAGAAGATTGGCCACATTACAAGCCATCATATCATTGGGGTCATTATTCAGGTTTATTCCCAAGAAAAATACATTTTCAATTAAATCAGAGGCACCAATAAATTTGGCTATTTGACATGCTTCTTCAATAGTAAGCCCTGTAGTATTAGATCTGAGATATCCGTTCTGATCTCCTCTCCTAATAGCATTCATGTTAAATACAGCAATGTCAGAAGTTCGCAATACTATTTCACTTATATCAGGTGATGTTTTAATATCTTTTAATCTAAAGATTCTTTCAGATGGCAGATCATTAAGTTCACCATTAAAACAATGATTTTGTATTGCTAATGTTCTGATAATCAATTCTTTATTATGTATCAAATTAAGAATGTGCTTCCCGCTACCATTCTCAATAAGAGTAATTGCCTGAGAATCACTTAAGTCATTTAATGCATGATAAAAGTCGTCAGAAGAATCTTGATTGATAAGTGAAATATTAAGCCCTGGTTCATCCTTCTGATGTCCAATAAAAGGTAAGTCTCGTGATGTTCGTAGATCAAGAGCATTATGATCAATAGGGCTCAAGATTTCTAACGTCTTTCCTACTTTATTTATGACAGAAAGACTACCTGTTACATTTATCATCATAAGAACTTTGAATTATTAGAAATTAATAACGCATTACAAATTTATTCAATATGATTCATATAGTTTATTTTATTATAAAAATTATTATAATATGTAAAGAGTTTATACTTTTGATTTTATACATTAAGATTTTATACCATCCGACTTAAGAAACAGCTTGTACGTACGCTGATAAGAGAGCCTATCGCGAATAGATCTATTTTAACAAATAATCAGATATGATTAACTTTAAGTTGTTGTTTGCATTAGCTCTGATGCTTTTATCATTTCCTATAATCTCTCAAGAGGATGATTCAGACAATGAACTTGGTACACAAAATGATACTTGGATCACTCCTCTGATTACAGATGAGATGACTACAAATCCTGAACAAACGCAGCAATGGAGACAAGGACAAAACAAATTTCCAGCAAGACCTAAAGATGCATGGGAGCTTGGAATCCATGCTGGACATTTTTTCATAGATGGTGATGTAGATAGAAAGCTACCAGCAGGATATGGGACTGGTTTATCTCTTAGAAAATCTATTAATTATATTGCTTCTATAAGGTTTGATTTATTCTATGGAAGAGCTAAAGGGTTAGAGACACAACCTTGGAGGCATAGGACAGGAGGTGGAGGACTTGTAGAAAATACATTTAGCGCTTATGCCAATAATTCAAGAGATGATCAATATTGGTTTCCTTCTCATGATACTAGATATATCTATGGAGCGATGCAATGTGTTTTTAATCTTACAAATATCTTGTTCCATAGAGAGAGAAATAAGTGGAATACATATCTGACCATTGGAGCAGGTTTGGACAATCATAAAACTATGCTTGACCTTTTAGATGGTAATGGTCAAGCCTATACTGATTTGGTATCAAGATCAGGATTTAGTCCTCAGTTATTTGATACAAGATCTGGGAGAAGTGATATCAAGACAAATCTGGAGAGTATATATGATGGAACATATGAAACAGAAGGGTTTAAGAAGGCTGGTATTTTTAGATTAGGAGACGAAACAAATATTCATGTTGTATTTACTGCATCTGCAGGAATAAGTAGAAAGATATCTAAGCGACTGAATATTGGATTTGAGCATCAAATAATGGCCTCAGATAATGATTATCTGGACGGGATTAAATTCAGAACTGCTGGTGATCAAACTAATAATGTAGACATAGGGCATTATACTAATCTTCGTCTTGGAATCAATATGGGAAATTTCTCAAAGAGAACAGAGCCTTTGTATTGGTTAAATCCTATGAGTACTCTTTATGGAGATGTAGCGGAGATGAAATCTAGGGGAGCTCTGGATTTAACAGATAGCGATAACGATGGAGTTATTGATATGTTGGATCAAGAACCTGATTCTGAGGCAGGATGTTTAGTGGATACACGAGGGATAACTCTTGACAGTGATGGTGATGGAATTGCTGACTGTAAGGATATCGAGCCATATTCTCCTCCTGGATATAGTATATCTGAAGATGGAAAAGCTATTATCACTGATAACAATGGACTTACAGAAGCAGATGTAATAAGGATTATAGAATCCACATGTGAAGGTTGTCATAATCAAGCTTTGAGTTCTACCACAACTCCAGATGGAAGAGTAATCTACGGCACATCTGGTATTGACTCTTCTGGAGCTGTTACCAATATGGTGACTACGGCATGTGGAAATTGGTTCTTGCCTATGGTGCATTTTGACCTTGACAAATACAGAATTAAACCTGAAGCTTACGCCGCAATGCACCAGGTAGCTGATGTTATGAATAAATGTCCTTCTATGTGCATCACTGTTCATGGGCATACAGATGCTAGAAACTCAAATGATTACAATAGAGTGCTGTCCTATAAAAGGGCGAAAGAAGTTATAGACTATTTATCTCTAAATTATGGTATTGACAGGTCTAGATTCAAGCTAATGTTTGGTGGAGAAGAAAGCCCATTGATTCCAAATCTTCCGGATCATCACTTTACATCTAGAGAACAAGAGGTAATGCAATTTATGAATAGGAGAGTAGAGTTCAGAGTATGTACAACTACAGACCACGAAATGTCCGCCCCTTCAGGTCCAAATGCTGGTTCAAAAACGGGTGGGTCTTCTAGACCAGGATCAAAATATAGCGATAATAAAAATTCAAAATACTAATTACATAGGTTCTCTGAAAAGGGAAATGATTTAGGAACAATTTCATTGAAATTGTTCCTTTTACTTTTTGTGAAAAAATCTGTTTTCTCTTCTGCCTGGATCAGTATATTTTTAAGTAAATCTATCTTTTGTCGTTCACATCGCTGTTGCAAATGGAATAAATATGAGCTCTTTTTGGGGGCAATGTAGATACAATGTGTCATCTATATGCCTTTAATTTCTTTTTGAATTATTGTAGAGTATAAAATTGCTGTTCTAAACGTCGCTTACTTGATAATTTTTTTTAAGACGATTTATTAAAATAAAATTAAAACATATTATATATTTGTAGTATGTGTTTCATGTTTATGAAACATTCCAATCGATGTGAATAATAGTACCAAGCTTTTTGTACGCTAATAATTTCAGTTAGAATACAATCAAAAGACGTTAATGAATTCGGTCTTGTTCAGAATTCTAACATAATGTTCTAAGATTAAAGTAAGTGAAAACTAGATGAATGCGTTGTTTTGCTAAGAGCGCTAATCAGTCGAATAGAGAAGAAATATAAGTGCTGGAGTTAGAATAGAGATAAAATTTATCCGAGGAATTATGAAGTTTTGGTCAATGTTACATCATACAGTTCTGAGATGTGTTGATTTTACATCAACAAGGAATTCATCCAGACTTTTGAACTTAACTTTCACATTCCTTTTTTCTTTACAGTATTTCAATTCGTCAGCTCAATTAATTCAAGCGAACCAAGTTATTCCAACAGGGTCCTATATAGTAGATATGGGTGTGGTTCCTCAAAATGTGGGCAATGCATTGAAACCCTATGGGATGATTTTCGAATTGTTAAGAGAAGAACATGTTCCTATTCTTTGGGCCATTAATCCAAATAAGGCACAAGATGGTGTTGATTTCACATATAATGGAAATAACTATAGAGGAGGTCCATTTATCATCCCCGGTGATTATAGATCCGCTTCAATTAATGCAATAATCTCGAATTGGGAATCACAAGGGGTTGTTGGAGTAACTACCACATCTGACTTCATAGCACCAATTTATTGGTCGATGGATTGGATTCTAACTTGGACTTTAGATGCCGCCAATGGTAAGATAGCCAAGGATTATTTGGATAAAGCAGGAATACCGGATTCATATTATAACTGGGTCAATCCTCAAGATTTAAACTGCTGTAATGACTTGTTTATCATGCCTCATGCTGATCCTAAATGGAGCTAGCATAGTAATCTTTACGATTGGGTGATTGATAGAAACCTAGGTGGATGTGAAGGTTCAGTTTGGGCAGCTTGTCATGCTGTCAGTGCTTTAGAAAATGCACACAATCCTGGTAACCCTACAGAACAAATGAACTTTCTATCTCTAACTAATGCCCCTGCACAATCAGGAGGGACTTGGGCAGATAATAGTTTGGTATTATGGAATGATCATGATGATGGTTCTCCGTCATATAATTATAATCACTTTGATCATCCAGTAATGCAATTCTTAGGGAATATCGATGCCGCTACTGAAAATGGATCTGAACAAGTGTATCTTCCTCAGATTGGTGGAGGATGGAGACCAGAAACATACATTGGAGTCTGGGATCCTGATCAAAGTGATCTGGGTACTAAATCTCCAGGAGAAGCGGCTATTGTAGCATTTGGTGATGCTTTCGGTGAATTAGAGAACGGAAAAGTGATGTACGAAGCTGGGCACGCTCACAACAAATCAAATGGACCAGAAAACATTGCGGCCATGAGAGCAATGTTGAATTTTAGTTTTTGGGCAACAGCTGCCCAATCAGTGAATATAACCACTAACATTCCTAACATATTCTTAAAAGATGTGCCAACGGAAATGACGGCATTAGCTACTGGTGGATCCGGAGCTTATATTTATGAGTGGGCTTCTTCTTGTCCAGGTACATTTTCTAACCCATTTTCTTCAACAACTACTTTTACGCCTTCTGGTTCTGGTCCATGTATTGTTGAATGTTTAGTAACAGATGGTTGTGGAAGACAATCATTTTTCTCTTCCCCTGTAGAGATTCTGGAATTACCACAACCTCCTGTGGCTATGGATGACGTAATTACAACTGCAGAATGTGCTCCAGGAGTTGTCGATGTTCTTTCAAATGATAATGACCCAGAAGGTGGGAATCTTACAGTAACTTTATTATGTGCTGGGTCTAATGGTACTTTTATCAATTTGGGTACAGGAAGTGTGACTTATATTCCCGACAATGGCTTTATTGGTATGGATATGGTCGATTATGAAATTTGTGACCCCACATTCTTATGTGATACTGCCACCATTTCAGTTACGGTAAGCTTAAATTCTGCCCCAACAGCCAATAACGATATCGATACCACTTTAATCGATACTCCTGTTGAGATTGATGTATTAGCAAATGATTCAGACCCCGAAAATGGTATTCTTAATATTGATATTGTTACACAATCCTCAGATGGTACAGCATTTGTAATCGGTGATCAGGTTTTATTTCAGCCTGATGCAGGCTTTTCTGGTGATGCTACATTTACTTACGAAGTTTGTGACCTGGGCTGTACCCCTCTATGCGATACTGCTGTTGTTATGGTGAATATTGGATGTAATCCAATTGACGGTCAGGTAGATATTGTGGGAAATGTATTCTTGGATCAGAATGCCAATGGCAATTTAGAAAGCGGTGAGTTGGGGCAAGAAGGTATAAAGGTGTACTTATATGAAGATGTAAATGTGGATAGTTTGGTGGATGCTGGTGATGTAATAATAGACTCCACAATTACTCAAGGAAATGGGTCGTACGCATTTACAGCCATTCCTACATTTGCTCCTCCTGAAGTTCTTTGTGATACCACTTATGCCGAACAACTCATATCATCAACAATTGGAAATGCTGAAAATGCTTTAGGTGAAGTTGATGGTTTAGAAACTAATAGGATTGATAAGGATGATAATTTGGTCGTTGCGATGGGAGATACCATCAGTGTAGGGGATGAATTTTTTCTTTACGGTACTGTAAATGGCAAGGCAGGTAATTCTGATGGATTGGACATTGAAGCCTCTTTAGATAATATCAGTTACTCAACTGTTCAAAATGACTACAATGTTACTAACTTACCACCGCTTACCCATAGTTCTGATTTTCTATATTTAAGAATTGGTGCTAACGATAAAGATTCAGATATAGACTTAGATGCTGTAAGAGCAATTCGTGATAATTCTAATCCAGGCTATGAATGTGGAGATAATCTAAATGTTACGATTACATCGACAAAAACTACGAGCAATTATTAGGATCCTGATTTTGGATACGGCTCTTGTAGTTGGGCGTATATTGAACCAGATCCTGATTATCGAAGTTATGCATTTGTTGAATTTGATTTTAGCAGTTTGACTATTGATCCTGAGTGCGGCATAGACACTGCTATCTTAACACTCACTCAATCTAATGATAATGATTCAGAAGGAGATGATTTTCAATTTCAGATTAGAAGGGTTACAAGTTCATGGACAGAAGGAAATAATGGATGTGGTGGTGGATCCAATGGATTGTCGTGGTCATCAAGGGACGGCTCGAATACATGGGCAACAGTCGGAGGTGATTATGCAGCAACGGTTTATGCAACTGAAACTGGAGGAGCTAATGATCCTGAGGGAACCACTTACTCAATGGATATAACAACATTAGTTAATGAATGGATAGACGGGACCTACAACAATTATGGATTTGTGGTGGTACCTTCATCTGATCCAAATCCAGGTCCAAATTTTGACTGGTTTTCTTTTTGGTCAGATGATGCTAACGATGCATCAAAAAGACCAAAAATTGAGATTACGTTAGGTTGTGCATATGCTTCAGATTATGTATTAGAAATTGATACTACCACACTTCCTGCAGGTAACCCATATCTGACGACAGATAATGTAGAGACGGCAAATTTCATGGGATTAGGTGAGGTGGATTGTGGGAATAACTTTGGTTTTGATCTATCTAACAACCCTCCTATTGCTGTAGATGATTCAGATACTACAGAAATGAATGTACCAATCAGTGTAATAGTATTAGACGACGATTTTGATATAGATGGGGATAATATTGATTTGCAAGCAATGATTGTTTCCAGTCCAAGTCAAGGTGGATTTGTAAGTATAAACGACAATGGCACGCCAGGAGATCTAACGGACGATTTCTTGAATTATACTCCTCCTGTAAATTACGCTGGGAAAGACACTCTAACATATGCCATTTGTGATGACGGAGCACCTTCCCTTTGTGACACAGCAGACGTAATCATTACAATATTAGCATTAACTAATGATCCTCCTGTTGCAGTTGATGACATAGCTATAACAGAGCAAGACGAAATGATATGCATAGATGTACTGATTAATGATAGTGATCCGGAGGGTGATACTATTAATCCTCCCACTTCTGCTGGGAGATCTGATACATTCCAAGTGTATTCAAGTTCTGGAACAGTTGGTGGAATAGCTGATGCATTAGATAGTATTAATGGCTCTGGAGCAATTTTTAATAGTATTGGAGATAGTTTGATCTTGGATTTTGGATCTATTGTTCCATCAGGAAATATGGTTAAGCTTGAAACTTTTGGGTTAAATAGTCAAGGAAGTATCAGAACTATCCGTTTAGAACAATTAAGCAACGACCAAACTACGGTATCCAATGCATTAGATATTTCTCATTGTTGTTCTGCTGCAGGATTGGCGACCAAGAATACAAATTATATACTTGATGCTGATACCAGGTATTTGTTGATAACAATGCCCTTAAGAGAGGGTGGTAGAATCGAAGTTGACTATGTTGATATTATTTATATTACAAGAGATGTAAATTCCTCTTCTAAAGGTGGAAATGTTACTATAATTCCAGGAGGGATAATTTGTTATACTCCGCCTGGTGGCTTCACTGGTAATGATGATTTTGATTATATCATTTGTGATCCTTCTGGCCTCTGCGATAAAGGTAAAGTAGTTATCAATGTCACACCACCAACCAATACACCACCAACATTATTTCCTGATGTAGCCCAGGCGTGTACAAATCAAGCTGAAATAATAAACGTTGTTGTCAATGATACAGATAGCGACGGAAATATTGATCCGACATCAGTATCCATATTTTCTACTCCTTCTAATGGTACAGCTGTATCCAATGGAGACGGGACCGTGACCTATACCTCAAATATGGCTTTCACTGGACTGGATTCATTTCAATATCAAGTTTGTGATGATGGAACTCCATTACCGGTGGAGTGTTCAATTACCTCGGTTGTAGTAAACGTAAGCTCTCTAAATACTGCTCCAATTGCTCTTTCCGATACAGCGTCTACAATTTTAAACCAGGTTTACTACATTAATGTGCTTGAAAATGATTCGGATGATGAAGGAAACAACCTTACAGTTACGATAAATGCAGCACCTGCAAATGGATCCGCTGTTGTGCTCGGAAATGGTTTAATAGAGTATACCCCGAATCCAGATTATACAGGCCCGGATTCTTTTACCTATAATGTATGTGATGATGGTTGTCCTACACAATGTACCAATGGAGTCTTAGTTCTTGTCGATGTCGAAAATCAGCCACCGGTAGCTATAGACGATTATGAGGAGACTGGGATGAATACGTCAATAGATTTATGTGTATTAGACAATGATATTGAGCCTGATGGAAATACCATTCTATTGTTTTCAATGGGTCAAGACGCTTCTGATAATATGACATTACAGGGAGGTGTGCTCTCAAGAAATAATAACGGAACTCCAATTGACTCTTCAGATGACAAAGTGTTCTATACGCCACCTATGGGGTATACAGGCTTGGATACATTCTATTATAGAATTTGTGATGATGTAATTCCTGGGGCTTGTGATACAGCACAAGTAATTATTAATATTACACCACCAATTGATTTAGAGGTAGAGAAAACAGTAAATGCTGGAATACCTGTTATAGGAAATAACTATACCTTCAAGATAAAAGTTACCAACAATTCAGCCACTGATGGAACCGGAATCTTTATCCGTGATAATCTACTCAATGAATTGACTTATGTAAGTGATGATGGTGGAGGATTTTATGACAGTAATTCTGGAATATGGAATGTAGGAACGCTAAATTCAGGGGCATCTGACAGCCTTGAAATTACAGCCACTTTAAATACCTACTTTGCTAATAATATTGCTGAGGTTAGTGCTGCAGATCAATTTGATATAGATTCTTCGCCGGATAATGATGATGGAGACCAAAGTGAAGACGATGAAAGTGCCGCCTCTCTCCAAATAAATCTTCCACCTGTAGCAGATAATGATACGACGATGACTACTGAAGATACTCCGGTAGTGATCAATGTTCTCTTTGATGACTCAGACCCTGATGGGCTATTAGTTGGAGATTCTGTTAGAATATTGACTTCGCCTACCATGGGTGTTGCGATTGACAATGGGGATAGTACAGTAACATATACACCATCTCCAAATACGTTTGGTGTAGATAGCTTTGAATATGAAATCTGTGATGTTGGAATTCCAAGTTTGTGTGATACGGCGTGGGTAATCATCACGGTAGATCCTGTAAATGATCCACCGGTAGCTGTAAATGATACGACGATTACGGATGAGGGTATTCCTGTTGCTATAAATGTATTGTTGAATGACAGTGATCCAGATGGGGATTTGATAGGCGACAGTATACGAGTATTGACGGGACCTATGAATGGAGATACGTCTATGGTAGGCGACAGTTTGTTGACCTATACCCCTGCTGTAAACTTTGCAGGCATAGATAGTCTACAATACGAGGTATGCGATACGAGTGCCCTGGGTAGTCTGTGCGATACGGCGTGGGTGTTTATATCGGTATATCCAGGACGAGATACGATAATTGTACCACCAGGCGATACATGTTTGAATGCGATGACTTATGAGTTACCGGAAGTAGAGCGAGTTGAGGTATGTGGTACGGATGATGATATCGAGATCAATAACTTCATGGATACGGACAGTTGTCTGACCTTGGTGAGTAACAATCCGATCAATGGAGCTTTAGATACAGTATGTGTAGTGTTGTGTGATACGATAGGAGGTATAGAGTTTTGTGACACTACGGTGATCATAGTTGAGACTCCGATGAATTTACCACCGATAGCAGATGATGAGAATGTGAACACACTAGAGGAGACAGCGGTGATCATACCGATTACTGAGGGCGATATTGATCCAGATGGCATGTTGGATTCACTGAGTATAGCCTTGGTTGATTCTACGTCAAATGGAGAGACGTTGATCACACCATTGGGCAATATCACATATACGCCGAATAATGGATTTAATGGTATGGATACATTGACCTATGGGATATGTGATGATGGCAATCCGGTGTTGTGCATTTTACTGGGGACATAGATTCAGATGGGATAGTTGATATTATTGATGCGCAAATTGGGATCTTTGGTGGATTATGCGTGGAGCCGGAAATACCAAACTATATTCCACCAATTGCAATATCAGATATTTTTTATTCTGATTTTGAGACGGCAATATATTTTTCACCTACATTAAACGATTTTGATACCGATGGACGAATCGATAGTTCTACATTTTCGTTTGTGACTACCCCTCCACTTTCGGAAGGGAATGCGTTGTTCAATGCGTCAAATGGAACAATTTATTTTGTACCGGCATTGGGATTTCAGGGTCAAACTAGTTTTCAGTATACGGTAGAGGACAATGACTCACAAATTAGCAATGTTTCAACAGTGACAATAATTGTAGGAAATCCTGGCACAATAGTGACTGGACCAGATATTAGATTTACAACAAAAAACACCCCTATAGATATTGATATTATTCAGAATGATTATTCACTGATTAGTGAATTAGATACATCTAGTATTACACTATTAAGTAGCCCTCCGAATGGGTCAAATAGTTTAATGCCGTCAGGCCATGTCATTTATACACCAAATAATGAATTCGTTGGAATAGATAATTATTTATACGAAGTAGCCGATAAAGATGGTGTAAAATCTAACCCTACTAGAGTTGAAATTTTAGTATCAGACTCTTCTATTTCATTGGTTTTGGCTTTGGATGATGTATTTAGACTAAGTAAGACTATCACAGTCAATATAATAGAAAATGATAGATCCTATCCGGCAAGTATAATGGCAAATACAGTTTCCATAATCGAGCCTCCTTTACATGGTTCAATTAATATTAATTTGGATGGTACTATAGATTATTCTGCTGATCCATTATTCAATGGCACGGATTTCTTCAAATACTCTGTGATGGATGATGAGGGAAACTTGTCAAATACTGCAAATGTTATTTTAGTCGTCAATCTAGATACCGACAGTGACGGGGTTCCCGATATTATTGATATAGACGATGATAATGATGGGATATTGGATGAAATAGAGATAGCAGCAGCTCTAAATGAAGGAGATTCTGATCATGATGGAGTTCCTGATCATCTTGATCTGGATAGTGATAATGATGGCACTAATGATGTATTTGAGAATGAGCTGACTGATTTAAATAAAGATGGAAGAGCAGATGGTGCAGTTGATGGTGATGGATTAGTTTCATCGGTTACAGGACTTGAACCCTTGTTTGATACCGATAGTGACGGCATTCCTGATTTTATCGATTTAGATAGTGATGGTGATGGAGTGTACGATATTATTGAAAGTGGTCATGTACTATATCTGGATATTAATAGCGATGGAAGACTTGATGGAGACGATACAGATCGAGATGGAATATTTGATCTGGCTGATAATATAGCCAGTATTTGGGGTGATATAACTGATTTTACTGTAATTAATAGTGACGATGACAACTTCTATAATATTAAAGATCCTGATGACGACAATGATGGTATTTTAACGATAAATGAAGACCAAAATGAAAATGGAAATTGGGAAGATGACGATACTGACGGAGATTCAATTGTCGATTATTTAGATCCTGATCCATTTGTGATTTTGAATATAAGAGGCTTTTTACAAGGGCCTTCTGTAGATAATTCTGTTTTGATGAGAGATGATTTACGATCAAAAAACTTTCTTCCTCATACCGAGCCTTACACTTCACTGGGATATTCCTTTTCTGGTGGAGGAGGAGAGACTGTGGATTCAGGGGTATTTGATGTAACTGGATCAGATGCTATCGTAGATTGGGTAGTAGTGGAAATAAGAAGCTCCGGAAATAATACCGTAATGAACTTTAGTTGTGCTGCATTGATCCAAAGAGATGGGGATATTGTAGGTATGGATGGTAAATCACCATTAATTATTTTTAATCGAAATCATGGTATCTATAATGTAGGACTCAAGCACAGAAATCATTTGGGTGTGATGACTGGAGTTGCAGTTGGTTTATCAAATCGAGTATTAGATTTAGACTTTACATCAATATACATAGATGCATGGACTCGTGAGTCAAGTGATACAAATCACCCAATGATTGAATTAGGAAATGGGAAAAAGGCACTTTGGGCCGGTAATGTCGATTTTAACGATAAAGTATTGTTTCAAGGCGGAATCGTTGATCCAGCTCCTATTTTAAATGATGTTTTCAATGATCCTAAGAATACAGAATTTCTTGCCAACTTCATTCTTATAGGATATCATAGAGGAGATGTTAATATGGATGGTAAAGCTGTTTTTCAGGGAAGTCCAAACGATACAGACTTGATATTTTTCAATACAATAGGCCACCCAGAAAATGGTAATTTGAATGCTAATTTCATAATTCTTGAGCATTTACCTGCCATATCAGAAATTGAGTAATATTTGAATATTTGTAAATCATACCAAAATGAAATAGGTGCTATATACCATTGCAAAAAGGCGGAGATTTGATTACCTTTATAGGCTAATTCTTATAACTGTTGAAACTTATTTTGAGAAGATACTAGGCTCTAATAGTTAATTTCAAACGACACATGGGTTTCAGGTTTCAAAATATTATTTTATCGTTATTAGTAATTATTTCGCATTCCGCACTTAATGCCCAAGCTTTTGAAATTCAAGGTGATGTGATGATACATGGTATGAGCGTGGATTCTTCTTCAGAAGCATTTGTTGTATTAAAATCTGATAGTACATTAGGAATCAGAAATCTTAACAACTCTGTTGAATATCAGATAATAGATATAGTAGAAGATACTATTACTTTGAGTAATGGAGGCTTTGTTGTCTTGCCACCGGATGAAGTTGATGATGCAGACTCAGATCCAA
>MDSX01059914.1_pt1 | contig 25054 bp, 21 predicted proteins | sample 811141 | NCBI WGS metagenome assembly MDSX01 (sample SAMN05326642, study PRJNA326480) | marine metagenome | isolation source: seawater | place: Atlantic Ocean: South East | collected 2010
CCGTGACTGTTCCTGTTTTTATCCTCGCGTTCAGCGTCTTTACGGTTAGTTTCTTCGCTGGCGGCTTTGTCGCTTGGGTCGGCGCGGGAAAAACCCGCGGTCGTGCGCGTGCGGCGGAACGTAAGGTCCGGGAGGAAGAGCGCGAAATCGCGCATTTGAAGCGCAAACTCGAAAAGGCGGAATCCACATCGGCCGAGCGGGCTGAACCTCGGGCGTTGATCGCCGCAACGACAGACTAGACGGAAACATGGACGCTCTGCGGGAATGGCTGGTCGAAAAGACCCTGCCGGTTTGGCTCGCGCGCGGCATTGATCAGGATTGCGGTGGGTTTCACGAGAAATTGGCGTTCGACCTTACTCCGGTTGTCGATGAAGGGAAGCGGGCGATGGTGCAGGCGCGCCAGTGTTATGTCTTTGCCGGCCCGGGCGCTCATCTCAGTGGTGCGTCGGCGGCGGCTAAGGGCGGGTTCGAATTCCTGCGCGCGCATTGCCGGCATCCCGACGGAGGATGGCGTCATCGAACGCGACGCAATGGCGCACCGCTTGACGATACCCGAGACCTTTACGATCAGGCGCTCGTCCTATTCGCATCCGCTTGGATGATCGCGACATATGGCGTGGAGGACGCGCGGGTGATCGCTGAGGAGACCCTCGATTACCTGGAATATGATCGTAGCCACCCAGCGGGGGGCTACACGGAAGCGGTGCGCGGTGATGGTTCGCTTGCAGACGGCCCGCGGCGTCAAAATCCACATATGCATTTGTTTGAAGCACTTTTGGCGCTGTATGACGCCACTGGTGAGGATCGATTCCTCGAACGTGCCGCGCACTTGTTCGATTTAGTGTGTACAAGGTTCATGGTTGATGGGACTCTTCGTGAGTATTTCACAGAAAACTTGGAGCCTGCGCCGGGAGATAAAGGCCGGATTGTCGAGCCCGGTCATCACATGGAATGGGTTTGGCTGCTCCACCGGTATGCCGGGCTCTCGGGCGACAGGAGCGCAGTTCAAACGGCGGAAGCCTTGTACGCATTCGCTCTCCTCTACGGCTATGACATCCGATCGGGCGGTGTTGTAGATGAAGTTACGAATGGTGGCCAAGTCATCAAGGAGAGCCGTCGTCTCTGGCCACAGACCGAGGCGCTGAAGGGGCATGTAGCCCACTATGGTCATACGGGTGACGCCAGTACGATCGTTCGAGTTGAAAAAGGTGTCGCGTTGCTGCTAAAGGACCATTTGGATGAAACGGCTGGTGGATGGCGCGAACATCTGGATTCGGACGGGAAAAATTTCTACGGTTCGTATCCGGCTTCAACACTCTACCATTTGGCGTTTGCGGTTGCTGAGTTGGAACAACTTCACCAGGCTGTGGGAAAGTGGGCGGTATGAAAGCTTCCGAGCGCATTTTTGTCGCCCTTGATTTGACAGATGTCGAGGAGGCACGACTGCTCGCCCGAAAACTCTCCGGTCGCGTCGGTGGATTTAAGCTCGGCCTTGAATTTTTTGCCGCGAACGGTCCTGACGCAGTACAGGTGATTGTGGATTCGGGTTTGAAGGTATTTCTGGATCTCAAGTTTCACGACATTCCCAATACGGTCGCTGGCGCCGTTCGTTCCGCGACGGCGACTGGCGCATCGATCCTGAATGTGCATGCCTCGGGTGGCCTTGACATGATGCGCGCGGCGGCCGCAGCGGCGACGGAAGGTGCGGCTATGCACGGCGTCGCGCGTCCGATCGTTGTGGCGGTGACGGTCTTGACGAGTATGGATGAAGTCGATCTCGAAGCCGTTGGGCAACGGAAGCCACCTCACGACCAGGTTATTCGACTGGCTGAACTTACCAAGTCTGCAGGCCTCGATGGCGTCGTTTGTTCCCCTGAGGAAGCAGCGGCGGTGCGTGATTCATGCGGGGACTCGTTCGTGCGGATTGTCCCGGGCATTCGACCGTCTTGGTCGGCAACGAACGACCAGAAGCGATTTACAACTCCGAAGCAGGCGTTGAGCGACGGCGCATCTTACCTCGTCATCGGGAGGCCTATTACTCAGGCGGAGGACCCGGTTGAGGCCGCCTTTCGAATCGCCGCGGAGCTGGAGGACGGATGAGCGTTACCGCGAAAATTTGCGGCATCAACGATCCGGAGGCGATGCGCGCCGCGATATCCGGTGGGGCGAGCCACGTCGGCTTGGTGTTCTATCCACCGAGCCCACGGGCGGTGAACCCGGGTGAGGCAATGGCCCTCGCCACGGTTGTGCCTGAGCGCATACAGAAAGTCGGCCTGTTTGTGGACCCGGAGGACGAGCAGATCGATAAAACTCTTTTTGTCGTGAAACTCGATTTGCTGCAATTGCATGGTGACGAAACGCCGGAACGCGTCCGCGACTTGAAACAGCGAACCGGCAAGAAGGTCATGAAGGTGATCAAAGTTTCCGAGGCCAGCGATATCGCACGAGCCGAAGCATATGTTCGGATTGCGGATGCGCTGATGTTCGATGCGAAACCGCCTCCAGGCATGAAAAACGCGCTGCCTGGTGGCAATGCCGTCAGTTTTGATTGGCGTATTTTGTCGGGACACAAATGGCCATTGCCTTGGATGCTCGCGGGTGGTCTTCACGCCGGCAATGTTGCGGAGGCTGTTGCCCTATCGGATGCGGCAATCGTCGACACGTCGTCGGGCGTCGAGGATGCTCCGGGTCGCAAGAACGTTGAAAAGATAGCCGCCTTCCTCGGCGCGGTTGCGGAAATTCGATGATCGGGCTGGCGGTATGTGGACTTGCCGACGTCCTTGGTTTATGACCGCCGTCTGATGACAAGAAGAACGGGACGCGGCCCAGTATGAGCGCTGTACAGCAGACCAATACACTTCGAAACGGTCCTGACGATGAGGGGCATTTTGGGATATTCGGCGGCCGCTATGTCGCCGAGACCTTGATGCCGTTAATCCTCGAAGTCGAGAAAGCGTATGAAGCGGCTCAAGCCGACCCGTCTTTTCAGGAAGAGATGGACCGTTATCTCAAGCATTATATTGGACGTCCGAGCCCGCTGTATCTGGCGGAGCGGCTGACGTCTCATTTCGGCGGCGCCAAGGTCTACTTCAAGCGCGATGAGCTCAATCACACTGGCGCCCACAAGATTAATAATACGATCGGCCAGATTTTGCTTGCGCGTCGTATGGGAAAGAAGCGGATCATTGCGGAAACAGGCGCCGGTCAGCATGGCGTCGCAACAGCGACGGTCTGCGCGTTGTTCGATCTGCCTTGCGTCGTCTACATGGGTGCGAAGGACATCGAACGGCAGAAGCCGAACGTCTTTCGTATGAAGCTACTCGGCGCAGAGATTGTGCCCGTGGAAAGCGGCTCGAAGTCGCTAAAAGATGCAATGAATGAGGCGTTGCGGGATTGGGTGGCAAATGTTGAGAGCACATACTACCTGATCGGTACCGCGGCTGGGCCACATCCATATCCCGAGATGGTCCGGAACTTTCAATCTGTGATCGGCGACGAAGTGCGCATTCAGATGCAAGAAGCAGAAGGCAGGCTTCCCGACACGCTCGTAGCGTGCATCGGCGGCGGCTCCAATGCGATTGGGTTGTTCCACCCCTTCCTGGACGACCCGTCCGTGCGTATGTTTGGTGTTGAGGCGGCGGGTAAGGGGCTTGATACAGGCAAACATGCTGCGTCACTTACCGGTGGCGCGCCAGGCATCTTGCACGGGAACCGGACCTATCTTCTGATGGACGACGACGGGCAAATCGAAGAAGCGCATTCGATTTCAGCGGGGCTAGATTATCCGGGAATTGGACCCGAGCATTCTTGGCTCAAGAAAATAGAACGGGTCGATTACGTCTCGATAATGGATGATGAGGCGTTGGAAGCCTTCCAACTGTGTTCGCGTCTTGAAGGCATTATTCCGGCGCTCGAACCGTCGCACGCACTTGCCCATGTGGCTCGGGTTGCCGGCGACTTGCCGAAAGATCACCTGATCTGCTTAAACATGTGCGGTCGGGGCGACAAGGATATCTTCACGGTCGCTGACGCCTTGGGGCAAAACATATGAGCGCGGCCAATGGTCGAATTGAAAAGCGATTCGCTGCCCTTAAAGCGGAGGGACGAAGCGCTCTGGTTACATTTGTCACGGCTGGCGATCCGGATCAAAAAACCGCGCGTGAAATCGTTTTGGGCCTGCCCGCGGCGGGCGCCGATATGATCGAGCTGGGCATGCCGTTCTCGGACCCGATGGCGGATGGCCCTTCTGTTCAAGCCTCCTCGTTGCGCGCTCTGAAAGCAGGCGCGACACTCGCCAATACTCTGGAGCTGGTCGCCGCGTTCCGCAGCGAAGACCAAGACACGCCAATCATACTGATGGGATACTACAATCCGATTTATATCTATGGGGTGGATTCGTTTCTTATCGACGCGAAGGCGGCGGGAATCGATGGGTTGATCATCGTCGACTTGCCGCCGGAAGAGGATTCCGAGCTCTGCGAACCCGCCATCGACGCTGGTATTCGATGGATACGCTTGGCAACGCCGACGACCGATGAAAAACGCTTGCCGAAGGTTCTGAAAAACGCCAGCGGGTTCATCTACTATGTCTCAATCCTCGGCGTTACCGGTAGCGCGTCGACGCCGGAAGACGCTACCCGGAAAGCTGTCGCGCGGCTGAAATCCCACACCGACCTGCCGGTCGCGGTCGGTTTCGGTATTAAGACGCCCGAGATGGCAGCGACGATTGCGAAGAGCGCCGACGCCGCGGTTGTCGGTTCCGCGATTGTCGATCGCGTTCTTGAGGGTATTGATGCTGATGGCAAACCGGGCCCGGATACAGCCCGCAATGTTCTTTCATTTGTTTCGGAACTCGCGGCCGGAGTTCGCGGCGTATGAGCTGGCTGACCAATTTCGTCCGCCCGAAAATTCGGGCATTGGTTCAGCGCAAGGACGTAGCAGAGAACCTTTGGACGAAATGCCCCAGTTGCAGTCAGATGATCTTTCATCGAAATCTCGAGGCGAACTTGCATGTCTGTCAGAACTGCGGTCACCACATGCGGATTTCGCTCTCGACACGGTTCGAGATGTTGTTCGACGATGGTGAGTTTACACAGGTCGATCTGCCGACCGCTGTTGCGGACCCTCTGAAGTTTCGCGACGACAAGCGTTATACCGACCGCCTCAAGGAAGCGCGTGGAAAGACAGGTTCTGGTGATGCGGCGCTCGTCGCGCACGGTAAGCTCGACAGTGTCGAAATCGTTCTGGTGGGTCTGAATTTTTCGTTTATGGGCGGGTCGATGGGTGTAGCGGTCGGCGAGGCCCTGGTGACGGCGGCCGAGCATGCAGTGAAGCGTGAAGCGCCTTTGATTGCCGTCACGGCGTCGGGCGGCGCACGTATGCAGGAGGGGGCCCTGTCGCTGATGCAGATGCCTCGGACGGTCATTGCCGTGCAGATGGTAAAAGAGATGGGCCTGCCGTACATCGTCCTACTGACTGACCCGACCACAGGCGGCGTATCTGCGAGTTTTGCCATGCTCGGTGACGTGCATATAACCGAACCGGGGGCGATGATCGGGTTTGCGGGTGCTCGAGTTATCGAGCAAACGGTGCGCGAAACCCTCCCGGAGAATTTCCAGACGGCGGAATACCTATTGGAACACGGTATGGTGGACATCGTCTCCGAGAGGAAGGGCCTGCGTGAGATGCTCGGGCGTATAATTCGGTTGCTGCGGCATCCAAATCCGGAAGTCAAAACATCTGCCGAACTGCTGCCGGCGCGGCCTGATTGAGAAACACGATGGCGAAGAGCGACGCCGTCTTGGCGCGTCTATTGCGCTTGCACCCAAAGAATATCGATTTGTCACTCGGGCGCGTCCTGACACTCCTGTCGCGGTTGGGCGATCCGCACGAGAAGTTGCCGCCAGTCGTCCACGTTGCCGGTACAAACGGTAAGGGCTCCAGTATCGCGTTTTTGCGCGCCATGCTGGAGGCGGCGGGTTACGCGGTGCATGTCTATACATCACCGCATTTGGTGCATTTTAACGAGCGAATTCGACTTGCAGGCCGGTTTATCGGCGAGGGCGAGTTATACGATCTCCTGGAGGCGTGTGAGCGGGTTAACGCAGGTGATCCCATCACCTATTTCGAGATCACGACAGTGGCGGCCTTCAAGGCATTCGCAGAAAACCCGGCGGATATTGTCTTACTCGAATGCGGTCTCGGCGGCCGCTACGATGCCACTACAGTAGTCGACCGACCGGCCTTGACGGCGATCACGCCAGTATCAATGGATCACATGCAGTTTTTGGGTGATACACTAGCCGAGATAGCTGGAGAAAAGGCTGCAATTCAAAAACCTGGTGTCGTTTCGGTCATAGGGCCGCAGGCCGACGCCGCCCACAGCGTGATCGAGGCAGAGGCAATAGCGCGCGGCGCACACATCTTTCGAGCCGGAATGGAATGGGACGTCCGTGCTGAATCCGGACAGCTGGTGTATACGTCTCAGGCCGGATCACGACGCTTCCCGCTACCCGCACTGCCGGGCCCGCATCAGATTGGCAATGCCGGTCTGGCGATTGCCGGATTGGAGAAGCTTTCGGGGTTCAAGGTACTGGATTCCCACATAGGGACCGGGCTGCGAACGGTCGATTGGCCGGCGCGAATCCAGCGTTTGACCCGCGGCCCGCTCGTCGACCTCTTGCCGGAGGGATGGCAGCTATGGCTTGACGGCGGACATAACGCGGCGGCGGGGGAGATGCTTGCCGCCGTTGCCGCTGATTGGCCCCCGCGGCCGTTGCATCTTGTCTTCGGTATGCTGGATAGCAAGGACCCGGCGGCGTTCCTGGCGCCGCTTGTGACGCGGGTCTCTGGTCTTCAGGCGGTTGTTATCCCTGAAGAAGACGCAAGCCTTTCCGCGAATGCCCTCGTGCGCGCGGCGGCCTCTCTCGGGCTCGCGGGCGCCGAAGCATCGAGTGTCACGGATGCTGTGCGCCGCATCGCCCAAGACACGCACGAACCCACCCGCATTCTGATCTGCGGTTCGCTCTACCTCGCAGGTCAAGTCCTGGCGGAAAACGGCTAGTTTAAAGCGTATCCTCGCTACCGAGGATCACCGTGCATTGGCTCGACAGAACGCCGCCGTTGCCGTGCGCCAGTGTCAGGTTCACGTTGTCCTGTTGACGTTCGCCGCAGACACCTTGAATCTGCCGCGCCGCCTCTATCAACACCAACAATCCATACATTCCCGGGTGGCAATACGAGAGGCCACCGCCGGATGTGTTGACGGCAAGCTCACCGCCCGGTCCGATACGGCCGCCCTCGACGAAGGCGCCGCCTTCGCCCTTCTTGCAGTAACCGAGGTCTTCCAGGAAGAGAATGACGTTGATGGTAAACGCGTCGTAAAGCGCGAGAACGTCGATGTCGGCTGGCGTGACGCCAGCGCGCTCGAATGCGATCGGCCCGGAAATGGCGGTACCCGAGGTCGTCAGGTCCGGCATCTGGCTGATCATGGCGTGGGTAATCGCTTCGCCGGTGCCGAGAATGTAGACCGGTTTCTGCTTCAGGTCCTTTGCCCGTTCCGGCGTTGTGACGACAATGGCTCCGCCACCGTCGGTGACAAGACAGCAGTCGCGCACGGTTAATGGATGGCTGATCATGCGGGCGTTCAGCACGTCGTCTACCGTCAGGTCGTCAGTCATGAACGACTTAGGATTAAGCTTGGCCCAGTTCCGTGCGGCGACGGCGACCTCGGCCAGCTGCTTGCGAGTGGTACCAAACTCGTGCATGTGTCGGGACGCCGCCAGCGCATATGCGCTGGGCGGCATCATCGGCTTGTAGGGGTCTTCATATGGGTTCGGTTCGCGCGCGGAGGCCGTGGCCCGCCCTATCGTGCGTTGCGTGCTGCCATAAGCGACGACAACTGTCTCGCAAAGTCCGGCATCGATGGCCGCCTGCGCGTGAGTTAGGTGCGCCATGAAGGACGAGCCGCCGATCTGTGTCGAATCGAAGAACTTCGGATTGACGCCAAGATATTCGCAGAGCGACAGCGCGGCCATGCGAGACTGGCTGGCGGCGACAAAGATGCCGTCAACATCCGATAGCGACAGGCCGCAATCGTCGAGTGCGCGTACCGTACCCTGTGCCATGAGATCGACGGGCGACATGTCCGGCGCCACGGCGCCAAGATCCGATTCAGCCGTGCCGACGATGGCGGCGTTACCCCGTATCTTGCTCATCATGCATCCTCCGCAACGTCAAAGACCGGGTAGGGGGCCTCGTCTTCCGTACCCGGCACCATGCGTACCTTGACCCGCATGCCAACCTGAACTTCAAGCGCATCGATGCCGTCGACACGGCTCATCATGCGAAAGCCTTCGTCTAGGTCGATCAGTGAAACGTCGTAAGGATCGGCGCCGCGCGGGAACAGTGTCGTTGTCGCGTAAACGGTTCCGAGCCCACTACTGACCTTCCATTCGAGGTCCGTACTGCCTGTCCCTGGTGCGGCCAAGCGCGGATAGAAGAAAGGTTTGTTGTCGGCGGTCTGATAGGCGAGTTCGCCTCGATCGCAATACTCGCGAAAGATGGCGAGTGGCGATTTCTCCATAGGATCGGACATGATGGCTCCATTTTGCGCTGGATACGCAGTTGCCTGCGGGAACCGATTTATGGTGGTGGGGCCTGAGCGCAACCCACGACGTAGCTCCACCCGCCCGCGGGGAATGTTCTTGTTTGACCTGATTTGATTGGTCGTCTCTTTTTGGCACTATTTTCCAACCGTGATCGGCGTTGAGGCGCCGATATTTTTATGGAGCAACGACATGTCGTTAGCAGCAGAGCTCGATGAAATCTGGGCTGCCGGGTTAAATTTTGTCCCGGAAGACAAGCGGGTTATTACGGACGCTGCCTACAAGAAGCTGGTCGATTTTGGCGTTATGAACGGTGTGATCAAGGTGGCTGATAGCCTGCCGCCGTGTGCGCTGCCCAACACCTTGCCGCGGGACAAATTATTCTGACCGTTTTCCGCGACGGTTTCAATGTGAATGCGCTCAATCCTGGTCTGCGGGCTGATATGGGAGACAGCACCGCGTTGCAAGGCGTCGAAGTGACGCTTGAACCACTTGGGTGAATTCCCCGCGACCGGTTCTATCTAACAGGACGGAACTTGTTGGAGATATAGCCATGCCGTTTTTCAAATCCCACCCGGACAACGCCGGTCCCGCAAATGTTTTTACAGCATATCCGGAGATCTATCGTCTTTGGTCCGAAATGAGCCAAGCGCTGATGAACGGGCCGTCGCCTTTGTCCTCCGGCGAGCGGGAGATGATCGCGTCCTTCACGGTTGGCGTCGCCGGCTGCAAGTTCGCTTATGTCGCGCATTCCCAGGCGGCGTATGCGCACGGTGTCAAAGAAGGACTGATCGACGAGCTGTTGACGGACATCGAGACCGCGGATATCGGCGACAAGTTGAAACCCATTTTCAGGTTCGTGAAGAAACTGACGTTGACCCCCGCCGAGATGTCTCAGGACGATGCGGATGCGGTGTTTGCCGCCGGTTGGGACGAAAAGGCGTTACACGACGCGATCGCCGTCTGTGCCCGTATGTGTTTCATGCAGCGTATCGTCGAAGGTCACGGATTCACGCCGATGTCTCCCGAGACGGCGCGGCGGAACGCCAAGAAGCGGGCTGAACTTGGTTACGTCAATCTTTATCCCGAATTTCGGAAAGACGGTTGAGGCGGGTTATACCGGCCGCGTTCCGACAATCTGGGTGCGTTGCATATGACGCCGCAGCGACGGATCGAATGCATCGCGGCGATGCATGACGCAGCGATTATCCCACATCACCATGTCGCCGTTCAGCCATTTGTGTGTCCAGGAGAATTCATCTCTGGTCGCGTGATCCCACACCGCGTTGAGCACTTCCTCGCTTTCTTCAACGGGTAGGCCGACAATCCAGGCGTCGAGCCGCCGGCCGAGAAATAGACATTTCCGTTCCGTCTCGGGATGGGTGCGCACGAGCGGATGACGGGCACCCGGCGATTTTGTCGGATCGCCGGTCTCCGCGTAGGGATACGGGCGGCCGGAGGAATCGTAGTTGGCGCTGTGGTTGCACAGTTTGCCCGTGATCCTCGCTTTGAGATCGTCATCGAGAGCCTCGTACGCACGATAAAGGTTAAGGAACGACGTCGCGCCGGATCCGTCTTCTGGCACCTCGATCGCGCGCAAAAGTCCGCCGGCCGGCGGGATATCGAAAAAAGACGAATCTGTGTGCCACTTGACGTCCGCCGTACCAAGAGCGCCGATTGGCCTTCCGTCTTTCTCGATATTGGAAACGACGGCGATTTCCGGCGGCACGTTCTCGTACTGGCCGCGCTTGCCGGTCACCGGGCTCGGCGGTGAGAGCGCCAACTTCCCAAAATGTCGGGAGAACGTCATATGGTTGTCGAGGGAGACGTCGAACTGACCGCGCAGGACCAATACGAGATGATCGTTCCAGGCTTGTTTCAGTTCCGCCACCTCTCCCGCATCGAGCGGGCGGCGCATATCGATGCCGGCTATTTCTGCGCCGAGCGGTCTGCCGCTGGGGATGATTTGCATCAGAAAGTTCCTCCTGGACAAACTATATAGGGCCGGCCGGAATTGATCGTCACCCCGAACCCTCTAGGCTTACTTAACGATATGCTGCCAAGACCAGACCCCAAACGAAAAGCGCTCCACTATGCCGAAGGATTCTGGCGCAACGAGACGATTTACGATCTTGCTGTCGCGCGCGCCAATGACGCGCCGGACTTACCCGCAGTCCGCGATTGGCATCGCAGCCTGAGTTATGCTGAGTTCGTGGCTGCCGCAGACGCGTTGGCAGGGAACCTCGCCCGGAATGGGCTTGTTGCTGGCGACCGCGTGGCCGTCTGGCTTCCGGCGCGGATCGAGACGGCGGTCGCTATTCTTGCGTGCGCCCGCAACGGATATGTGGTTTCGCCCGGGTTGCAGCGCGACCACACGGGGGCTCAAGTACTTGACCTCTTGGAACGGATGTCCGCCGCCGCGGTGATTTTACAGCCGGGCTTCGGGGCGGATGCGGATCGCCGTGATATCGAACCCGGTCTCAGCGAACTGTCTTGCCTGCGATGCATTTATCGTCTGGCAGATGTCGAAGAGAGCGAGCTCCTATTCGGTCTTTCCGAGGGTGATGGGTCGGAGCCGCTGGTTGGCGATCCGGACTCCGTTGTCTATCTCCCCTTCACATCCGGAACGACGGGGGAGCCCAAGGGCGTGTTGCACACGGACAACACGCTCCTCGCGAACGCGCGCACCATCGCCGCGGATTGGCATTTCAGCTCGGCGTCGCGGATCTACACGATGAGCCCGCTCAGCCACAATCTCGGTTTTGGCGCCTTGATTAGCGCAATTGCGGTTGGTGGAGAGTTGATCCTGCACGACCTGCCGAAAGGAGCGAGCCTACTGACGCGGCTGCGGGACACGGGCGCTACCTTTCTTTTCGGCGTTCCCACACATGCGATCGATCTTCTCGCGGAATTAAGGCGTGACGGCGGTGAGCTGCCCAACCTCGCGGGCTTTCGTATTTCCGGCGCCGCGGTGCCGGATGCCGTCTGTGCCGAATTGCTCGATCACGGTATCACGCCACAGAGCGGTTACGGTATGACGGAGGCCTGTTCTCACCACTACACTCTGCCGGACGATCCGCCGGCCCGTATCACCGGGACATCCGGCACCGCGTGCTGCGGATACGAGGTGCGTGTCTTCGCCCAGGACGATCCAAATCGCGAAGCGGGGGTCAATGAGATCGGACAGATTGGTGGACGGGGGTCGAGCCTCATGCTCGGGTATTTTGAAGACGCGGCCGCGACGGCGGCTTCCTTCAATAATGCCGGTTTCTTTATGACGGGGGATATCGGTGCACTCGATGCCGATGGTTACCTTCGGATTACCGGGCGGAAGAAGGACGTCATCATTCGTGGTGGGCACAATATCTATCCGGCGCGCATCGAGGCTCTCGCCATGCGTCATGGAGCCGTGGAGCGTGCAGCGGCGGTGCCGGTGCCGGACGAGAGGCTTGGCGAACGGGTTTGTATTACTGTCACATTGCGGCCGGACAGTGATCTGGAGCCAAACGACCTCCTGATGCATCTCGATGCACAGGGGCTTTCGAAATACGACATGCCAGAGTTCTTTCTGCAGGTTGACGAAATGCCCGTCACCGCCAACGGGAAGATCATGAAACACGCGCTAAATAAATGGATCGAACAAGGGACGGTAGCGCCGCAGCCGGTGCGGTGGACGCCGCCCAATCAGGCTCGGTGACCGGGGGTTAGGGTATGCGCGCAGTTGTCCTGAGAGAGTTCGGCGATGTTGGCAATGCGAAGGTCGACGACTTTCCCGATCCGGAACCGGAACCCGGCGAAGTCCTCATCCGCGTACAAGCGGTGGCGGCTAATTTCGTCGACCTACTGGTGATCGGTGGGAAGTATCAGTTCCTGCCCGATTTGCCCTTCGTGCCGGGTAAGGGGCCGGCGGGAATTGTGGCTGGTGTGGGTAGGGATGTGACGCACGTCAGCCTGGGTGATCGTGTTCTTGCAATGGCGGAGCAGGGCGGATATGGCGAATTGGTGACCGCACCTGCCATCAATGTCTTTAAGCTGCCTGAGTCACTTTCCTTTGTCGACGCGGCATCGATGTCGCTGGTGTATGACACGGCATGGTTCGCCCTGTTCGAGAGGGGACGTCTCGCGGCGGGCGAAACCGCACTCATTCTTGGTGCGAGCGGCGGGGTGGGCTATGCATCGGTGCAATTAGCCAGGGCCCGGGGTGCGAAAGTTCTGGCGGGGCTGACGACCCCGGCCAAGGCGAGCCTGTTCGACGCGGATGAAATTGAGGGTGTTGTCGATCTATCCGTCGAAAATATACGAGATGGACTGCGGGATCAGGTTTACGCCCTGACGGATGGGAATGGTGTTGACGTCGTCATGGACCCGCTCGGCGACGAAGTTTTCGGTGCAGCGTTGCGGGCGCTCGCCTGGCGTGGCCGTCTTGTCGTGGTTGGCTTTGCGGCAGGCGATATTCCGACGCTGAAGGCAAACTATCTGCTATTGAAGAATATAGAAGTGAGCGGATTACAGGTCAGCGATTACCGGAAGCGCCGGCCGGACCAAATGGCAGAATGTTTTGCCGACGTCTTTCGGCTTTACGATGAAGGCAAGATCAAGGCCGCACCCGTTGAGACCTTCCCGTTTGAAGGTTTTGCAGATGCGCTTGAAGCAATCAGAAGCCGGCGCATCGCGGGTCGCGCGATACTGGATCTGAGCAATGGATGAACAAGCGGATTTTGTAATTGTCGGGGCGGGCAGCGCCGGTTGTGTCCTGGCGAATCGTCTGACCGAAAATGTGAATAACCGAGTTTTCCTACTTGAAGCAGGTCCAATGGATCGCGACCCGTTGATCCATATCCCCATCGGAATCGGCAAGATGCATGTCGAACGGAGCCATGATTGGGGGTACGACAGCGAACCGGAACCCTTCACCGACGACAGAATAATCGAGGCGATGCGGGGCAAGGTTGTTGGCGGATCGTCTTCGATCAATGTGATGGCCTATGTCCGTGGACACCGGGGTGACTACGACCGCTGGGCACAGAAGGGGGCGACCGGTTGGGGTTACGAGGACGTCCTGCCCTACTTCTGCAAGAATGAATCATGGGAAGGTCCGTCCGATTCCGAATACCGGGGTGAGGATGGGGAACTCACAGTCGTCCGGTCACCGGAACGGGATCCTTTACTCGATGCCTGGGTCGAATCGGCCAAGGCGGCCGGATATCCCTATGTCGAGGACTACAATGCGGGGCAGCAGGAAGGTTTCTCGCGAACCCAGTTCACCATTCGTAATGGAAAGCGCTGCAGTGCCGCTACTGCCTTTTTGAAGCCTATTTTATCCCGCCCGAACCTTGAATTGAAGACGGAAGCTCTTGCGGGTCGTGTCTTGTTTGAAGGCAAGAAAGCGGTCGGGGTCGAGTACGTACAAGGCGGTGCGACGCGGAGAGTTCGTGCAAATCGTGAAGTGATCGTGGCCGGCGGTGTCTTTAATTCGCCGCATCTGTTGATGCTCTCCGGCATCGGGCAAGCTGATCATCTGCGTGAACACGGAATAGACGTCCTGCTGGATCTCCCCGGTGTTGGTCGTAATTTACAAGACCATGTGTCTGTGATGATCAGCTACGATCGACAAACGCCGGGGTCTTTCGTGAGGACCATGCGCTACGATCGGCTGGCGCTGGCCATATTGCAGGCGCACTTCTTTGGTACAGGGCCAGCAACCGTGGTTCCGGCACCGCTGTTCGCGCATCTCAAATCCCGCCCCGAACTCGCTGTGCCGGATATCCAGTTTATTATTCGCAGCGTTCCCGGTGTCTTGTACCCCTGGTTCCCAGGCTACAAATCCCCCTTTCGTGATGGCTTCGGCATTCGTCCTGTCCTTCTTCATCCGGAGAGCCGGGGGCACCTCGAACTCCGGTCATCCGACCCGCGTGAGACGATGAAAGTTTTTCAGAACTTCTTTTCGGACGAGAGCGATATGGCGACCTTGCGAGAAGGCGTGCGAATGGCCCGCCGCGCAACTGTTCAATCACCCATGGATCCTTATCGCGGTGATGAGATTGACCCCGGCGTCGCCGTTGACGAGGACAACGAGATCGACGCGTGGATTCGAGAGACGATGATCACGGCGCACCATCCAACCTGTACATGCCCGATGGGTGTCGGCGACACCGCTGTGCTCGATAGTGAGATGCGCGTGCGGGGAACGGAGGCGCTTCGCGTCGTCGATGCATCGGCTATGCCCGATCTCCCCTCGGGAAACACGAACGCCCCGGTTCTGATGATGGCGGAAAAGGGCTCGGATATGATCCTAGGTCGCCGTTCGGTTGCCTGATCCGGCTTCGATGGCGGCCAAGATGTCGGGTGGCGTCAGCGGCACGCGCGTCAAGTGCGCGTTGAAGGGAGATAACGCATCTTCGATCGCAGAGATGATAGCGGAGGTTGCGGGCATTATGCCGCATTCACCAATGCCTTTGACGCCGAGCGGATTCCGTGGGGTTGGGGATTCGTGTAGGATCAATTCTGCGTTCGGCACCTCCGGTGCGGTGACCAGCAAATATTCCGCCAGTGTCGCGCTCAGCGGCTGTCCGTCCTCGTCAAACCGCATCCATTCGAATAGGGCATTACCGATCCCGTGTGCGATGCCGCCATACAATTGGCCTTCGGCAATCTCCTTATCGAGAATGCGCCCGCTGTCCTGCGCCATCACGTAATTGAGAATATCGACTTTTCCGGTCTCTGGATCGACTTCAACCTCAACCACGGCGGTGCCGCTTGCGAAGGTCTCTTCTTCGATGACATGCATTTCCGTGGCTTCCATGCCAGGCGGCACGCCTTCGGGCAGCCGATACCCGGGCGTCCCCGCCACCGCCTTCGCGGCGTCGCCAAGCCCGATTTCCATGTCCGAGCCACGGACACGCACCTTGGCGCCCACGATCTCGAGATCGTCCTCGGCGGCCTCGAGCATGTCGGCTGCAACCTTCAGTACCTTGTCCCGAACCGTGCAGGCCGCGAGGTGCGCGGACGATCCTGCAGTGACGGTCAAACGACTGTTGGACGTGCCGATGCCGTTGGCGATATCTCCGGTATCGCCGGTCGAGACGGTAACGTTCGACGGATCGCCACCGAGCTGCGCCGCGACCACACGTGAAAGCATGGTCCGGGTCCCCTGTCCGATGGCGGAACCGCCGGTCGCAACGAATATGTGCCCGGAGGTGCCGATCCGCACGGTTGCCGATTCAAATGGTCCGCGCCCGGTGCCTTTGACGTAATTTCCGACGCCAATTCCGAGATAGCGTCCCTCGGCTCGTGCGGCGGACCGGCGCGCGTCGAAGGTCGACCAACCCGCACGCTCCAACGCCTTGCCCTGCACCGTTTCGTAATCGCCGGTGTCGAGGACGACAGGCAGGCCGCTGCGCGCATGCAGCTGTTTTTTATACGGCATTGCGTCGGGCGGGATGAAGTTTCGGCGGCGCACTTCGGCCCGGTCGATGGACAATTCCTTCGCAATCCGATCCAGCAAGCGTTCCATCGCGAAGGCGGCCTGGGGATGCCCGGCGCCCCGGACGGGCGTCGTCGGTATCTTGTTGGTGAGCGCCACCTTCACATTCATGCGGCAGGTCGGCATTACGTAGCCCATGGTGAGAGTCTCCGCCGAATTGGCGGCGAGGTTGATACCACGACCGGTATAAGCGCCGTGATCGTGGACGATCTCACCACGGATGCCGAGGAGCTTGCCGTCTTCGTCACAGGCAACCTCGATCTCCCAATACTGGTCCCGTTCCTGGGTAGTGGCGACGAAATGCTCGCGGCGATCTTCAATCCACTTGACGGGCCGCTCGAGGAACATCGCCGCGATGCAGAGGGTAACGTCCTCCGGATAGAAGACGAGCTTCGGTCCGAAACCGCCGCCGATATTGGGTGTGGCGACGCGGGTATCGCTCTCGTCGCGCCCCAGCATATCGACCAAGGTCCGCTGCGCCGCGTGAGGCGTTTGGGTCGAGCACCAATAGGTGAGTTGATCAGATGTCCTATCATACTCGGCGATGCCACCGCGGCATTCCATCGAATGCCCGCCGCCGCGATGCTGCCATAGCGATTCCTGGAAGACGTGCGGTGCCGCATCAAAAGCTGAATCGATGTCACCGTAGCCAATATCGAACTCAGAAAGAAGGTTGTCGGGTCCATCCTTGTGCACCGTCGGAGCATCCAACGCCATGGCTGCCCTGCAGTCGGCGACGGCCGGCAAAGGATCGTAGTCAACCTCGACGAGCGCGGCAGCGTCTTCAGCGATATAACGGTTCTCCGCGACAACAATGGCCACGGCCTCGCCGACATGGACGACCTCGCCTTCAGCGAGGGCGGGCCGGTTCCGGTTCTGCTTGTATAGTTTGCTCGGCAATCCGACGACGAGGTATTCGTTTCGGAGATAGGGCCGGATTTCATCGCGGGTCAGTACGGCGTGGACGCCAGCTAGCTCTCGCGCAGCCGTGGTGTCGATCCCACGGATTTCCGCATGCCCGAATGGACTGCGGACGAAGGCGGCCTCCAGCATTCCCGAGCGCTTGATGTCATCGATAAAACGGCCCTGGCCGCGCAACAATTCGGGGTCTTCCAGACGATTAATTCGCCCGCGGCCACCTTCAGTTTCTATCGTCATCAGCAAAGACCTATTCTGATCCCGATAGGGGAGTAGTCCAGCGATCAGTATGGCGGCTTCGCCGCCACGTCATATATTTGAAAAGACGGTAAGGACGAGGCGGAGCAGGACGATGGAAGATCGGTCATCTAGATGGATCATTGAAGAAGAAGAGCCCGAGGTCCCTAATCCCAAATGGTTCGATAATGCCATTGCCCGTGTGCCGAAATCGTGTCGGATTTTCGTGGAAGATTGCGATATACATTACCTTCGCTGGGGACCCGACGCGAGCGAGAAACAAGGGATCCTGTTCGTGCACGGCGGTGCCGCGCATGCCCATTGGTGGTCGTTCATCGCGCCCTTCTTTGCGGATGACCGTCCGGTCGCTGCGATTGATCTGTCTGGTATGGGCGATAGCGGCCGACGTGAGGAGTACGCCACGGCCCAACGCGTCGCAGAGATGGCGGCGGTTTCCGCTGATGCCGGCCTCGGCGAGAAGCCGGTGATCGTAGGACACAGTTTCGGTGGTTACATGACAATGTGCTATAGCCACAATTACGGCGATTCGTTGTCGGGCGCTGTTATCGTGGACTCATTTGTGCGCCCGCCGAGTGGAGACGATGATGGCCCGCGGGAGCCCGGCCGCCCGAAACCCTTTTTCCCCGACAAGGATACGGTGGTTCGGCGGTATCGTCTGTCGCCGTATCAGCCGTGTGAGAATGAGTTCCTGGTCGACTACATCGCCCAGCATGCGGTGGTCGAAGAAGAGCGTGGTTGGACCTGGAAATACGACGACGCGACACGGCATCGTGGGAGACGGGACGAGCCACTCGCCGACTATCTCCGCGATATGGCATGCCCGAAAGCGTTGATCTACGGCGCCGATAGCGTACTGGCGACGGATGATGCAATCGAATACACACGTGAGCGCTTCGGTCTCGGCGATCATTTTATCGAGGTGCCGGCAGCGGGTCATCATCTGATGCTCGATCAGCCGATCGCGTTCGTTTCCTGCTTGCGCGTCATCCTAAACGGTTGGGGCGTTTGACCGATCATCCGGTCCCGGCATGGTTTGCGGATGCGATGGCCGATGCGCCAAGCTCGCACCACGTTGACGTCGGAGGCTGTTCCATTCATTTCCTGCGTTGGGGACCGCCGGGAGGAACCCTGCCGGGAATTCTGTTCCTCCATGGCGGCGGAGCGCATGCGCAGTGGTGGTCCTTTATCGCGCCCTTCTTCGATAATGACCGGCCGGTTGCGGCGCTCGACTTCTCGGGCATGGGCGATAGCGGGCGCCGGGTAGAATACGGCAGTCACGTACATGTGCCTGAAATATCCGCGGTGATCGAAGCCGCGAGGCTCGGCGATGGCACCATAATCGTCGGACACAGTTTCGGGGCTTACATGACCCTGTGCCATGCTGCGCAGTACGGCGCGCAGTTGGGCGGCGCGGTTATCGTCGATGCTGCGATACGGCCCGGCACCGAAGACCGGGACCAGCCGCGCGTAGCCTATGACCGGGCCAAACGCCATTATCCCGACAAGCGGGCCATCCTGTCGCGGTTTCGTCTGGCGCCCGAGCAGCCCTGCGAAAACCAATACATTCTCGACCATGTCGCCGAGCATTCGGTCATGGAAGAGGCTGAGGGCTGGACGTGGAAGTTCGATGTCGCGGCGCGGGGTGCCGCTCATTTCCAGGAACCGCTTGGCGCGTATCTTCGTGATATGCCGTGCCGCAAAGCGCTGGTTTATGGCGCGGAAAGCGCATTCATGACACCGGAGGTCGTGGCGCATATGAAGATGCTCCTTGGATCGAATGCACAGGTCGTTGCCGTCCCGACGGCGCACCACCACCTTACTGTTGAACAACCGATTGGTTTCATCGTTGCACTGCAAGGCATTCTTGCCGGCTGGGGTTCATGAACGCGACTGTCGATACACGTACCGAGATCGAATGGGTCTCCCAGAACAACAAACTGGTTTCCTATGCGGACGCCAAGATTTCTGTGATGGCGCCCGGCCTGACCTTCGCTGCGTTGGTCTTTGAAGGGTATCGCGCCTACTGGAGCGATGACGCCCAAGACCTCTACATCTTCCGTCTCGACGATCACATGAGACGGTTGGCATTTTCGATGAACCTGCTGGAACTCGACGATCCGCCCTCCATAGATACCTTCACCCGAGACATCTTGGAGACGCTTAAAGCGAACGACTTCAAAGAGGACACATATATCCGTCTCCAAGTCTATGTCGACGAATGGGGGTCGATGCTGGCCACCGGTCCCGTTGGCAGCACTGTAATCTGCCGGCCGAGACCCCGTGTTTCCGATTTCGAGACGGGCAAGCGATTTATCGTCAGCAGCTGGCGACGCAATGCGGAGAACGCCAGTCCGCCACGCATCAAGGCGTCGGCAAATTACCTTAATAGTCGGCTCGCAGGTCTCGAGGCCAAGCGTCAGGGGGCCGGGGGTGCGATTCTCTTGAACGAAGACGGCACGGTCAGCGAAGGTCCGGGTGGGTGTTTGTTCGTGCTGCGCGACGGTGTGTTCATGACACCCGACGTGACCAGCGGCATCCTGGAGAGTGTCACCCGGCGTACCATCCTGGATATTGCTGGGCCTCTGGATATACCGGTTGCCGAACGTGCGCTTGGCCGCACTGAACTTTATCTTGCGGACGAAGCCTTCTATTGTGGCACGGGGCAGGAAATCATGCCGATCATCGCATTTGACGGCCGACAAGTCGGAGAAGGTGTGCCGGGCCCGATGACACGCCGTCTGCAAACTACCTTTGATGACATCGTTCGGGGTCGGAGCGACGCTTACCGGGATTGGCTGACGCCGGTCTATCATGGCTGACGGGAAACTAGATCCGGTCCGTCTCGGGCTGATTTGGCAACGGCTCAACGGCATCGTCGACCAGGTATCGGAGACTTTTGTCCGCGCGGCGTTCTCGACCGTGGTTCGGGACAACTATGATATGGCGTTCAGTCTGCTTGACCGTCAGGGCCGGCAATTCGTCCAGTCGCGCCGCAGCATTCCCAGCTTTATAGGCACCTTGCCGCGAACGCTTGAAGCGGTGCTTTCGAAGTTTCCGGTAGAGGTGCTTCGGCCCGGCGACGTGGTCGTGACGAACGATGCATGGATCGGTACCGGGCATCTTAACGACATCTCCATGATTTGCCCGATCTTCGCTGGCGACCGGTTGATTGCGTTTGCTGGCAGTACGGCCCACACGGTCGATATCGGCGGTGCGCCACGGCCCGACGCACAGGACTGCTTCGAAGAGGGCCTCTGCATTCCGATCTCGAAGATCGTCGAGGCGGGCTGCGAGAATGATCTGGTAATTGATTTCATCACGGAAAATCTGCGCGCGCCCAACGAGACGCTTGGGGATATCCGTGCGCAGTTCGCGGCCTATGCCGACTGTCGTGAAAAGTTGCTCAAGGTTCTCGAAGAAGAAGCTCTCGAGGATTTTGATCCAGTGATAGAGGAGATCGTGGCGCGGTCTTCTCGCAGTATGCGGTCCGTAATTGCGGAGTTGCCGGACGGACGCTACACGGATTCTTTCCTGATTGACGGTTTCGACGAACCCCTAACGGTAGCCTGCGCGGTCACGATCGACGGGGAGACGATTGATGTCGATTTCGACGGGACGTCGCCGCAGATCCCGTTCCCGATAAACAGCGTGATGAACTACACCTATGCCTATTCATGTTTCGCGCTGAAATGCCTACTTGATCCGTCAGCACCCAACAACAGTGGTTCGTTCGATGCGGTGTCTATTCGCGCACCTGAAGGAAGCTTGCTCAATGCATACCGCCCGGCGCCCGTATGGGGACGCCATCTGTCGGGCCATTACGCGCCACCGGCGATCTTCGGCGCCCTGAGCAGTGTTTTGCCGGAGCGCGTCGTCGCGGAATCCGGTTCTCCGCTTTGGAATGTGTATTTTAAGGGGATTGACGATCGCGGTGCATCTTTTGTGAAAATGTTCTTCATGAATGGTGGGCATGGCGCGCGGCCGAATGGAGATGGGCCCGCATGCCTCAGCTTTCCGAGCAATGTCTCGAACCAACCGATCGAGTTCTTTGAAGCGCAAACTCCGTTACTGGTAACGGAAAAATGTCTTGTGCCGGATACCGCCGGTGAAGGGCGTTATCGCGGCGGCGATGCCCAGCGTCTTTCTTTTCAGTCGACCGCAGAAGCGCCGATAACAATGACGATTCGGCACGAGCGGATTACGTATCCGCCGCGAGGTCTGCTCGGTGGCGAAAATGGTGCGCCCGGGGTCGATTTGGTGAATGACAAACCCATTCCCGCGAAATCCCGGCAGACCCTTTACAAGGGAGATATCGCGACTTTCCAGATGCCGGGCGGTGGCGGGCTTCATTCTCCGGATGGGCGCGCGGCGGGAGCAGTGGATCGCGACTTGGAACGTGGCCTGCTGAGTGGAGAAAAGGCGAAAACGGTGTATGGCTGGGTTCGAGGTGCCGATGAGTGAATTCAAAATCGGCGTCGACATCGGCGGCACCTTCACGGATGTTGTGCTTTGGGATGTCGCCGGTGGCCGAACCCACAATGCCAAACTGTTGACCACGCCCGACGATCCGTCGCGGGCTGTGAAAGATGGCGTTCGGCACATTCTCGATGAAAAAGGGGTGCCGCCGGAAAGCGTTGTGGCGGTTATACATGGCACCACGCTGGTGGCCAATGCCCTGATTGAACGCAAGGGCGTCCAAACGGGATTGATTACTACGCGTGGGTTCCGCGACGTGCTCGAGATCGGCCGAGAGTGGCGATATGACCTATTCGATCTTGGGATTGAAATGCCGGAGCCGATCGCGGGCCGTCCCCATCGTGCCGAGATCACGGAGCGGGTCGACGCTGAAGGCAAAATCCTGACCTCACTGGCGTTGGGTGAACTTGAACCGATCGTTGAGAAGTTTCGCACCGCTGGCGTAGTTTCGATAGGTGTCTGCCTTCTCCATGGTTACCGGAACTCGGAACATGAGCGGGCTGTCCGTGAAAGGCTTGCTGTTCTGGCGCCGGAGATGTCGGTCTCGCTGTCTTCAGATGTCAGTGCGGAGATGGGTGAGTATGAACGGAGTTCGACGACCGTCGCCGATGCTTATGTACGGCCGATCTTCAGGACATATGTCGAGCGGCTTTCCGACGGCCTGAAAGAAATGGGCGTCGGCTGTGAGTTGTTGATGATTCTATCCGACGGTCGCACCGTGCGTCACGACACCGCGACGGAATTCCCAATTCGGCTCGTCCAGTCGGGACCTGCGGCCGGCGCTCAAGCAGCTGTCATTTATGGAGGCGCGTCAGGCGAGCATGATTTGCTCTGTTTTGACATGGGGGGAACGACAGCGAAGGCTTGCCTGATCGAGAACGCCGAACCTCAGCGCTCCGCAAGTTTTGAGGTCGCGCGTGTTTTCAGGTTTGCCGAGGGCAGTGGCCTGCCGCTGCAGATTCCAGCCATCGATATGATCGAAATTGGCGCTGGAGGCGGCAGTATCGCGCGTGTTGACCGATTGGGGCTGATCCGTGTTGGTCCGGATAGCGCCGGAGCGGATCCGGGGCCTGCCTGCTACGGCCGCGGCGGCAGCCTACCGACGGTAACGGATGCAGACCTCGTGCTCGGTTATCTCGATGCGGATAGTTTTCTCGGCGGCGACATGACGCTCGATAGGGATGCCGCCGTCGCTGCGATTCGCACGAACTTGGCCGAGCCGATGGGTGTCTCGGTCGAAGCGGCAGCTTGGGGAATGCACGAGACCGTCACGGGCAATATGGCGCAGGCGGCAATGGTCCATGCTATTGAGAAGGGGCTGAACGTTGCGCGGTTCCGCATTGTCCCGATTGGCGGCGCGGGGCCCGTCCACGCCTGCAGCCTGGCACGGAAGATGGGTATAGGCCGACTAATCTGCCCGCCGGGCGCTGGCGTTGCTTCTGCAATTGGCATGTTGGGGTCGCCGATCTCCTTTGAGTTCGCTCAGACCCATATGTCGCGACTTGATGCTGTCGATTGGCCGACGATAGCCGGCATGACGGAGGCCATGGCGGCGCGTGGCCGAGAACTGGTCCTGAACGCCGGTGTCGATGAGTTTGCAATCGAATATACGGTAACCATGCGCTACGTCGGGCAGGGTTATGAAGTAGACGTGCCGCTGGACGCGTCGACGATAAGCGGTGGCGATAACGCGACCGTCGCCCGCGCTTTTGCAGACTGCTATCATCGTCGGTTTGGCCGGACCGAGGACATGGCGGCGGAAGTTGTTACCTGGAGAGTCGTGGTCGGTGGGGAAAGACCTGTATTCTTGAAGGTATTCTCCGGTTTACCCGAGGTATCGCAGCCCGAGCAAGTAGCGGAATCGGCCACGCGTTCCGTTTGGTTTGGCCCCGAGGAAGGCTACAGAATGACATCGGTATATCACCGCGACTCACTGGTCCCTGGCTCAGCCGTAAGCGGCCCAGCGATTATCGAGGAAACCGAATCGACGCTCATTCTCCCGCCGATGTCGCACGCGAAGGTCGATGCGGCTTCCAACATCGTTGTAACTATCGACTAGTCGACGAGCCTCTTACTGGCGTTTGCTGCGCCACCAATCGATTGTTTCTTGTGCGGGTTCCTAAGCTCCCGGCATCATCGGAAGGCCCAAACCCTTCTCGCCCGCGGCGGGTACGCAGGTACGGCCATAATGGCAGCCGGCGAAATATATCGCGATCGTCTTAACAAGACCTTACCCGTGCAAGAAGGAAACGTTATATAGCCAAAATCGTAAAGAGTGTTTGCTTCTATGCGGCCAGGGGTTTCAGCCGCCCCGGGTTGCGCTCACACAAAAGCGGACGCACCCATTTGCCGAAACGCTCTGCTTCTGCGTCGTGCAGATAACCCGACATGCAAAAGGAATGGCATCCGATGTCGATATAGCCTTGGATCGTTTCCGCGCATTGTTCAGGTGTCCCCACGATAACGATACCAGCGCCGGGACGCGCCTGGGTGAGGCCGGTCCACATATGTGGGGCGATCATCTTGCCGTACTCCTCGGCAAGCTGACGCACCCGTTGGTTGGCGACAGAATTGGCGAAATGCGTCCGAATAACTTCGCGTTGAGCGTCGGTAACATTGCGCACCAAGCCTTCCGCGACGTTCCACGCCTCCCTCTCGTCCTCTCGGCAGACAATCTGCAGCCGCATGCCGAAGCCGATGTCGTCGGCTCGGCCGTATCGTCCGGCAAGTCTGCACATTTCTGCTATGTTAGATTCCACGCGCTCGACCGTATCCCCCCAGAAGAGATGCACGTCGGAATGCCGGGCGGAGAGTTCCGCGGCCTGTTGCGAACCGCCACCGAGATAAAAGCTCGGATATGGTTTCTGATAGGTCTCCGTGCCGATCTGGGCCTGCTTCAGCTGGTAAAATTTGCCATCATAATCGACACCTTCTGGCGTCTCCCACAGGGCCTTGCAGATTTGGACCTCTTCCTCCATCGCCGCATAGCGTTGCTCCTTGGTGAGGCCGGTACCCTCAGCCTTATTCTCCACTTCGTTTTGACCGGCGATGAGATTGATTGAAATGCGTCCCTCGGACATTTGATCGTAGGTGGCGATCATCTTAGCGAGCAGCACGGGGTTGATATAGCTGGGACGTGCGGCAACGAGCATACGTATGGATTTGGTGCAGCCTATCAGCATCGCGCTGGTTATCCAGGCATCCCAGCAAAGCGCGGAGACGGGCAACAGTATGTACTCAAATCCATTGTTCTCGGCCGTCTGCACAACACGGCGGAACATCTCCGGTGACGGCGGCACCTGTTGCGGTTCCG
>MDSX01013000.1_pt1 | contig 25032 bp, 17 predicted proteins | sample 811141 | NCBI WGS metagenome assembly MDSX01 (sample SAMN05326642, study PRJNA326480) | marine metagenome | isolation source: seawater | place: Atlantic Ocean: South East | collected 2010
CCCCAAACATTTCATGGAGAAGAGCAGCGCATAAAACGCTCCATACCAAACTACCGAGTGCAGCGCACGCTCAAGCATGGTCCCGTCGCACCCGGTCATCGCAAGGACACATATGTGCATAGGCCAACTGTGGAAGGCGACCCCGTTGTCGTCACTGCCAAATCTGGGGATGACTTTGTGATCGTAACAAACATATAAAAGCGCGTTATCGCAAACACTGAATCGGATGACCGGCGCCACAAGTCGTCCCCAAAAACAAAAAATTCGGTATATTGGCGGGAAAAAATGGCAGCTTGTGTAGTAAACCCGCAACCTAACAGCACACAGATAACGAAAGGGCAGCGCCCACAGAACCAACGCACTAGACGCCGCACAGCACCCAATGTTGTCGCTCTCCAAGATTCGCACCTACGGCCATGCGGACATCGAGCTCGCCAACCGTCTGCTTACCGCCGAGGCACGCCGCGCGGATCGCGTAACCGCTGCCGACGCGGTCGCAAACCTTGCTATTCTGCAACTCTTCAAAAACATGGAAATTATCAACGAGACGCGCCGCTGCGAGATGGCCGACATTGAAAAGGCCTGGAAGAAAGCGAAGCTCACTGCACGCAAGATGTACCGAGAGGGGACGAAATGCACGGGACATGCAAAGCGCAAGAAGGCGCTTCAGATTCCCGCGCCCATGCCCGGAGAGGGGGAGGACAAAACGGCCGACTGCCCTCGCCAGTGCTAGACGTGTTCGAATGGACGCGCGCCAAACAACCGGCCCGGTGTGGTAGCTATGAATTGGTGCGTGTTTTGTGTCTTCCGTCTCGGACATTTCCAATGTATAAGATTTTTTTTTCTTATGCAAAATGCAATCCCCTAAACACGCATGACACGACGTCTTATTATAAAAAAGGATACGAGTCCGGAAATGGACGATGCCTTGTTATTGTAGAGTAGGAAGCAACACCGGGTTTTCGGAAAGTGACATAGAGGCTACATCGACGCACGCGTCCTCGATATCCTGTTCATCGATGTCGCTGACACGTTCGTACATCTCGAACATCTCGTTGGTAGGTTTATTCACTAGCTCCTCATCCACTATGACAGATTTGGGAGGCGGAGGTGGAGGGACGCCCATGGCGTCCATCATCACCCTAACTGCATGCATCTGTTGCTTAAACAGCGCGTCTGGCATGTTTGGCGACTCTTTGCACCAACTGCCAACATTCTCATAGACTGTGGTATCCTGCGGGGCATTGTCAATCTTCTCGGCCAGTTCGTCCAGCATATCGTTGTAAATGCAATCGTTAATTTTCATAGGCGCATCCATTGTCATTTCAAGAAGTAAAGGGCAAAGCGTGTCATTTTTCGGAATTTCGTCACGGGTAAGCAGCAGCTGATCATTTTTGCACACGACAATCAACGCGATGGGTGCTGATTCGTCAACATATCCACGGATATGTTCTTGGCGTTGTACCATCAGCATAGCGCCACAGTTTTCCGGTGTGCGACGAAGAATATGCATCACCCGGGATGTGCGTGCCTCGCGCACAATACTTGCCCATGCCTCTGCGAGGTGCAGCGCGTGGTGGAGGTTGTCGAGTCTAGTGCTGGAATCGAGTGCTAGGAACCCGTTTGCGTGCACGGCGGGTGCGACAATTCGCGCGAGGTCTTGTAGGTCGACGCCGCATTCATAATTGTCTGCTGACGGAAACTCGCGCACGATTTTCCAAACGTCATTTAGATAATATCTTCCGTTGCTGGCCTTTGCCGCAATTTCAGAGTCGTCGGCTTTGCGCCCTTCAACGGTTGGTGGCGGGGGCGATTCTTGAATAAATGCATTAGCATCATCTTCCTCTTTCATGAGTAGACGGCGTGTCACGCGTCACAGATGCACACTCAATGCATGACCGACGTGCTTAGCGGGCACGCAGTCGATACATGAAGGTCAACTCTGTCCGGCAAAGTGTTCATTGCACACCATTCGAGAACCCGCTAGTTAAGATCCCTGTTAACTAATGCTGTAGAGAAAGCCCCAACGTCAGTAGAAGCAAAGACTACGCAAGCCTGCACTGCCCCAACGGGTTCCCGCAGCACCCAACATTACCAACAACCAATCGAACTCACACTTGCAATGAGCAAGTATCTTAAAACCGAACACATCGCAAAAATCAACCAAGCGCATGCCGATATCATTAAGGGATATATGAGAAGTGCCCTTGATCACGGATTTAATGAACCGTCGGCAGAGCGACCCGTGCCCGAGTTTGGTCGTGATCCCGAATCCGACAGCGAGTCCGAAGACCAACGCGACGAATTGATAGACATGCTAGCAATGAATAACGACGATGATCGTAAAAACCTCACAATGGACGAGGTTATGCGTTCAGCCGACGCGCAACACAACGCAGTCCTCAAAAAGCCGTGGTACGTAAGTGAAAAATCGAATCGCGACGAGGTGTTGGCAAAGTTTGTTCTCGAAAACGTCGACAGCATGCTGACAAAAGTACCGGTTCGTTGCAAGGATTTTGATCTGCTTCCAGAGCAACGCGTTGCAATCATCGCGATGACAACCCCAATGCCATGTGAAACGTACACGGAATTGGAGATCACCCGCGACTCCATGAAAGATCTCACCAGGGACCGTGCCCGAAAGCAACCTTTTAAGGTCAGCTACAACATTGAGGCAGGCGCCCTACCGGTATTCACCGTTGCCGATTACTGCACCGGTTCCGGAAAAACGGTTATGGCACTTATGGCCGCGCTGACACTTCTCTGTGATCACGAAAAGTGGACCTCTCTCAAGCGCGATTACAAAAATATCCTCCGGTCGCGTATTCGCGACAATTACAGTGGTCTATGCAAAGGAGAGGCCGTCTCCAAAGGCAAACTGGCACGCCTTGCCGTGATTTTTGTCCCCGCAAACATGCTAACGCATTGGTACCGAACGGCCCAGTCGGCGATATTCGGATGCAGAGAAATCTATGGGGGATCTCTTGACGTGGTGATTTGGAAAGGCGAGGCGGGTCACCGTTCTGTGCGCGAGGCCTACGATTCGGGTAAGCCAACAATTTGGATCTTACCAATGGAGCCCGAGTCCATGAAACCAGTGCGAGCATTCCCAGACATCGGCTATGCAGTTCGCATCTTTGACGAGCTGAACATGCCCATGCGCACCCGATACGATCAGTTGGAATCGACTGCGCTTTTTAATTACGTCACCCAAGCCACCATCGATGCCCTCGAGAGTTGCACCAGACACCAGCCCCGAAATCCTGTGCGACTTGCCTTTGGGGACAACTACTTTCCAATCAGCAAGTGCGTAAAATCAATGAAAAACCAAAAATACAAAGAGGTGCAGACAGGCCTTGAGCATTTCTGCAAGATGCGCCAATTCGCCGCCCCGGAGTTTTTGCGGCGTCTTGTGGCGAAGGGGGTACAAAAAAACATGCCCGCGGGTCTCATAGTACACAAACTGAACATGCGCGCTGGCACTCTGGCAGCGGTGGTGACAGGTTCTGAAATGATCCGCTACACGCTTCCCGACTTGGCAGTCAAAGAGCTCGGAGTCGGTGTGGCAGCTGCAGTTAAGGACCGTGTGCGAGAACTGTTTGGTCGTGCAGAACTTCTCGGTTCAGCCGACATTCTCAAGGACTTGGATGAGGAACTTGAGAAAATGCCAGAACGCAGTCTTTCTGAGAATTCCGCCAAGCACGCGGTGAGGCGACTGCGTTGTCGCATGGAGGAAATATTTGGATCCGAGATGCCCGAGTGTCCAGTTTCTATGAGTCCCATCAAGCCCGAAAATGTTCGCATTTGCTCGAATTGCACGGCTGTTCTTGACGTGGATTCCATTGAAGCCTGCAATGGCAAGTGTCCGCTTTGCCGATGCGCGTTTGGCTCACACCCCAGTGTGTCCTTGCAACCTCCGGATCCCGAAAAAGCCGCGGCTTTGGAGGCCAAATCCAAATCTGTGCGTGACAAAACTCAAACCACACTCTCGCCAAGTCTGCGACGTTTCCAGTCTTCCGGCCTCCCCCCAAAAGCTTGTTCGGATTCGGCGAGCGAAGATGAAGAAGAAAGCGGCACGCAGGGCCCTGTTAACGAGGGTCGCGAACATCGTGCCCGTGACGCCGCTGACGAAGCCGAACGCGTTGAAGCCTTTGAGAAAAGCATCAGAGACATCAGCAATCGCAAGCTTTACTGTGTAGAAAGTATCATCGAAACGCTCAAGGCCCAAGTGGCACTAAACCCCGCGTCACGCATCTTGCTGTGCTTTAGCTTTGAACGGACGAACCAGGGCTTGGTGTGTGAGCTCATGGACAACATGAGGATTGCATTGCCAAACGCAATCATTTCCGACATTGATGTGCTTGCCCGCGACTGGCAAAAAGCCGACGCTGCCAAAATCAAGTACGACGACGCAATCAGGTATCCAGTGCCGATCATTTTTGTGATCAACACCAAAGACAGCGTCTCGAGTTCAGCCCAAGGTCTGGACCTGCATGCTACAGACCTAACAATCGTTGCAGACAAATGTAAGGTTCACATGCAACGCCAAGCCGCCGGACGTTCTCTACGCATGCGCAAAAGGCCGCGTGAAATGGGAGAAGAGGACCTGTTTCCACCCAAACGCATTGTGGTTGCTTCGATTCGTGGAGGGTTTATGCAATGAACCACTGCAACGATCACATCAACCATCGCTCCGCTAATTGCGGATTGTGAAGTTGACACATACTCACACGCCATGTTGTTATGGGAAACGCATGGGGAAAGGGATTTAAAGGTGCGCGACATTTTCAACTGCGGGAACACTGGGATGACACATTGATCCCCGGTGAATCGTGTGTTGAAACAAAGGATGAGGTGCTTGCAGAAATAGAAGAAGTAAATGGGTCTCTGGAGGAAACGTATCAACACGGAACGTTTGTGCCAATTCCAAAACCAAGCGACGGGACAAGAGTCAAGGTGACAATGGGTCGTGCATGTGTGTTTGTTGAATCCGACGGCCAGATGACACTCTGGGACGCGAACAATGAATCTGTGAAGCCAGAGAGTCCCACAAATGACGAAAGTGTGGGGTTGGTGTGAAAACAATGTGACTAAACAGTGTACAAATCTGCGCAACGCCGTGTGAGTTGTCTTGTGCATTTGGGTACAAACCTGAACGCTAGACACAGTTCCTTTGTGGTTGTTTGGTCAGTAAGTTTTTACTAATGTCTGTGCGTCTTATTCAAGAATCTGTGGATCACGTGTCCATAAGAGGTACGTCGGTGTCGCTTTCCTTTGCGGCCCCTTCTCTCTTGCATGTGAGCGTGGTCCACAAGTTTGGTCTTCCAAATCGGCACGGCGTGATACCGTGCGATGATTACATGCTTCATTTACGATTTGATCACAAAAACGACTCAGTCGTTTATGTATGGGCATCTCCCGCAGAAAAAGAACACGATTGGACATGTCTGTTGATGTAGTCATATTCTCGCTAGCAAGTCAAGACTAACCAGTGTGCGGAATGCATTGCCAACGCTAGTGCAGCACCCAACAATAAGAAAGCATACCACAGGTGACATTGGAAAACAGACCGCGCGAAATGGACTCGCTGCCGTCCCGAAGGGTTCGCCCACGTAGAGAAGGCAACCCGGTCTTTTTGGATACCAGACCCGCAAGCGCGCGACCTGTGCAAGTTCCAGCCCCCTGGCCATCTTTTAATGGAGTGGGGCCAGTGGCAAGAAATCAGTACATGCAAGCTATGAACGCACTGGCCGCCTACGGCCAGGCCCCCGGCGGGTTCACAGGTTTGGCACACCAGGGGCCATTTGCTAGATGGTTACGTGGTGAACAAAACACACAAATGCCTGGTCCCCAACAAGAATTACGCACACGTTTTAACGAGAGTGCAACACGGCCATCACCGCATGCCCTTAATATTGAAGGCGGCCTTGCCATCACCAGAAGCATAATTGAAAGCTTGATCAGGGCTCTAATAGAAACCACTCCAGAAACGGCACATGATGTGTCCATTATACTGCAGAATCAGCTAGCCAGCATGGACGAGAGTTTGGAACGCCTGCGTGAGGTGCAGCGCGAAGCGGATGATTGGGCAGGCGTATCTCGCCAACATCGCAATGATTTTAATCAAGCCCTTTATCGGTTGCATTTGATACCAAGTGACGAGGTCACTGCCAAAGTGAACCAAGATGTCACGTCTGATCAAGCGCCACGCAACAATGGCGCCTGGCGCGAAAACGCGGATAAGTACCCACCATCCATGATATGCAGCATTGTTCTTGAACCGTTTAGAGATCCGGTGCAAGCCGAGGACGGCCATTCTTACGAACGAGCGGCTATAACGCGTTGGATTAACTCCGGAAACCGCACAAGTCCCAAAACCGGCGCTGTCATGGGATCTTCACTTCGAGCTAATCATGGCCTGCGCTCTTCCGTAGAAGAGTTCACAGCTATGCTTACAAAAAAGGACAATAGCAATTGAATTGTGGCGTCGCAACGATTGAATGTATCAAAGCGTGTTCTCATGTGTGTTCTCATTACTACATTACTCTTGTTATTGCTCGCAACCACTACACCCACATTCTTTTACTCTTCTTCTCCTGTCGAGCTTTCTCCCCTTTTTCTTTTTTGATTGTAATCGCAAATACTGCGACTGGTCTTGTTTGAATTTACTGTTTGAGCAGCACATCAAGGGTCTCGCCCTGCTTAGCAAAAGAGATGACGCGCCCGATGATCTTGGGGGAAGACACGCTTGCGAGTGTGATTCCGACGCGACGGGGACCCGTCTTCTGTCGCTTGCCTAGGTGCGTGCCCTTCGGTGAGTAAAAACACCACTCGACAAGGTCGCCAGGGTGCAGGGGCTGCCCCGACGTGTTGAGCAACGTGACCATGCCACCAATGCTAACAGTGAAGAACTGGATAAGGTTGGAAATGAGGTAAGGGTAAAGGTTGTGGCACTGCACCAAATAATAGCCTTCCTGCACTATAAGTGGATGCTAAGCAAGCGATCACCTCGTCCGTTTTGGGTCCAATGCCATCATCTGGATCGCGAACACTTTTCGACCTTGCAACTCCGGCAAAGAAATATTGCGATTCGTTTGCAAAAGGCAAGCACGCAGCGCATGCAATCACCGGAACCGCAGTCTCCGCAGCAACATACTGACGGAAGACAGCAGTGCGCTTCTTGCGAGCGAGGCAGATCATTCCTGGCTGCACTGTAGCCCATTCATGAAAGTGGGGCTTGAACTCGGTGGGATCAGTACTCCCCGAATTGTTACCAGTCATCTGTTTGGTGTTGAGTTGGTCCGCGATTCCGGAGAATTCGTAAGAGTCAACTGCAAATGGCGAGGACACATAACTGGTTAGCTGTGTTTGCTAATGCAATGGGGGTATGAGGCGCACCGAACGCATTCATGACAATTTCGCCAATTCGAGAAACTGGCTGGTAGCCCTCAATTTCAGTGCTTCGTAGGGTTTTGTCGCCGGGACCGGCATAGGACTGAAAGTCCACCATCGAGTTTGGGAAGCCACCAATAGTCGTCATCTTTTAAGTGCTTCTGAGCGTGTTCTAGTTTAGAAAGCGGCGCGTCTACTTGTTAGCGAGTCACTCGCTCTTAGATACACTGATCTACTTAAAATGTGAGCACAACACCTTATCACATGCAAGTCTGTAAGGCGTCGTCTGACGTTCTAATGCTTGGAACATGCTGTCCAAAGCGTTTGCTTACTTCCAACCACCCCCCCCCTCCCACCCCTCTCCCTTCCTCTTCATTTCCATTCACTCTTTTCTGGTCGTCTCACAGTCTCCACTTCGGTTACCAATCGGTGCCAGTTTGGTAGTATCGGTACGCCTAAGCATTCACAATGTTCATCTCTTGCAGAACTGCAGTCTTCTCTCGCTTGTTGGCACCTGCCACCTTCTGTCCAGCGGCGTGAAGTTTCGTGTCATCGCTGTTCATGTACATGTCCCTGCGGAGCACTGTGCCGTCCACATCCATGAAATTGCGGTACAGCTTGTCACCACTCCACCACTCGATGTTTACATTGATGTTGAGCGCCATAGACGCCGGCGCGGTGCGGACCTGGTGGCCCACTGTTGAGCGAGAGGCCGCATTGTCCAGAACTGTGCCGATGCACCTGGCAGGGAGACCATTGACACTAAGCTTAAGGTTAGAGCTTGGCTTGTGGTTGGCGTCTAGGTCTAGGTAGTGTATAAAGCTGCTATGGGTGGGAGGGGAGCAATAAATGGCGTGCACGCACCAGCCACCAATAATGTACTCTGCGGCCACCACGTCGTAGTTGTCCTTAGTTGCATCAGGCGTCTTGGTACCAATTTTCAGTCCACAGCGCGAGCTGTCATCGCCCTTGATATATTTGGAATACTGCGACAGGTAAGCGCTGGTCACGCGCTTAATTCGGAAGTTAGTCATGATGGAGTTCTTCACGCCTTTGGTGCCGCGCTTGACTTCGGCGGCCACGCTGTCCCATGCATCATCTTTGATTTTGTTGAAATATCCATCGAACACGGCCATTTCAGCCTTCATCTTCCGTTGTTCAGCATCCTTGGCTGCTTTGCTTGTAGCATTGTTGTAGTTGTTCAATGCAAGCTTATACGCTTTAAGAGCGTTCTCATACGCTTTAAGATCTGCGTTTTCCGGGTTGACAACAGCCTGCTTGGCCTCAGCAAGCGCAGTAGAAAGCGCAGAAGAAAGGGTAGCCGAGCGAGGAGCTTCGTTCGAGGACGAATCTCCATTGACCCACGCTCCATAGGCATTCCATAAGGCTGCCGTTTGGGCGGAGTTGCCAAGTCCATCCGTTTCACTGTTTGTCACTTTGGAAACCACATCGGCGATGATAACCACAAACACCTTGTCCATTGGCATGGTTTGCATCCTGGGGTCTCCGGTCCATGTTTTGGCCAGTGCGGGACCTTGGATAGCCACATTAAAAAGTTGGGCTTGACGCGCGTCCAACTCGGCCGAGCTGTATGGATCGCCCGCGGGCGAATCCAACTTGCTGAGGATCATGCCATCTGGCGACCAGTCGAAGAACGACTTGGCACGCAGTTGCGCATAGAGTGCTTCAAATGCAAGTGCGTCGCCCAAATTGCGAGGCTGGCTATGGCTCAACACAGATTGAGTCACCGCACTCCTGGATTCGGGGTTGAGCACGTCGACCGGCTGGTCGTCGACAATCTTGCCACGAAGGAAGGGTCCCTTCTCCATGACAAAGAGGCCCGTGGAATATCCATCCTTTGCGGTATTGGAGCGAGGAGCTGGGGCTGCGATTTCATTCTGGCCATTGTTCATGATTGTCCCGTTCTCAACATTGGCGAGATCGACATTGTCGTCAAAATACTTGAGGTAATTACCTTCGTTGGGCTTGTCATTCTTGAAGAGGGAGTTGTAGAGATGCGGCAAATCCACCGAGCCAAGCACCGTCGCTCCAGCAAGCGCATTCTCGAAGTGCTTGATTTCTGGAGCCAGTACATCGGACACGTTGTTCACAATCATCAGTTTGTCAAGCTCGATGACGACGTCCGAAAAGGTATTCTGAAAGAACGCCTCATGCCAGACAGTGCTTGCAAGGCGCTGCATACGGTCGACGCCTTTTCCCATGCCAAGACCGTGCGCCGATTCGCGCATGAAAACTGCATTTTGGGAGGTTGATGGGTCTGTGGGGAACTCTGCGACAAAGCGGCGGCCTAGAATCCAGCCAAGCTCGCCGCTTTCGAGCCCATCGTACTCATTTTGGAGTGATCGTCCATTGAGTGGACCAGAGGTAACAAGACCCTTGTTTTGACGGTTACTCAGGGGAACAAGACGTGCGTATGGGATGCGCACATTCGACCCAGAATTGTTGCGAGCCGAGAGGATTCCGGGGGTGCCAGGCTGCGGGAACCCTCCTGCGCCTGGGTTGCGAAATGCTCCACTAGCAGCAGTGGGTTGTCCAGCACGCGCAAGGGTGCCACCAGCAAACGGGTCGTTACCGCCACCTACTGCTTCTCCGGGTCCTGACATACTGTTTCTAAGCTCTGTCGGCGAATGTAAGCGATGCGAGCTTTTTGAGCTAGCGAGTTGCACCACTACCCTATCTTGGCCAAGTGTGGTTTGTGCTTATCAACGGGCCGAGGTTTGTTTGAAATTTGTGTTCCACCAATTACACAAACGAGTTACACTCTTACAAAACGGTCTTGTACACATTCTCTAAAACTTGGTTTTTTTGTCTCCGGACTTTCTCGCAGCAGATCGGGCATGACTTGCGGCGCTACGCGACACTGGCCACTCCCTTGCAAAGCGCACACCGTCGAAACACATTTTGTGCAAACAGTAATTCAAATATGCGAGCAAAGCCAGAGACCCCGGTCCGTCGCATATGATGCCATCCACACGACTGTCGGCCGAGCGGTCTCGACGACCTGAATACTCAACCGATCCACCCGGGCATTGCAAAGCTGCACGCTCTACAACTCGTTTTGCGACATGTGCGACAACTTGCTTAAGTGACGACTCGCTTGTGTTGCACAGATATGAGGATTGCGTGCGTACCGAATTGCAGATTTCGTCTAGGCCGACACGAATTCCAGAGGCGACTTTCCGGGCGCGAACCATGCCGAAAAGCGAATTTAAAACGGCGTAGTCTCGTTGCATTGCTAACGGAACAGCCGAATTGGCAATAGAGTAAAGCTGGCCCACCGAGGAATTTGCGGGAGGCGCAAGAGGAACTGAGGAAGCAGGTGGCTCTTCTCTCGCCATTTTGTTTTCGTTCGTCTCATCCTCTGACTCAGACGCGTAGGAAGAAGGCGGCGAGGAAAAGGCGCTTCTCTTGTTGCTATTATATGTGGGCGCGTTGCAATTGGACCCGCATTGCGAATAATCGCATTGAACGTCATCTGGCCATGGCACCTGGGCGATTTTGCCTATTGGACGCAACCTGGTCTCCACTTGCGCGTTGTAGCAAAAGTCATTTTCGACGGTAAATCGCGAGATTACCGGAAGAATTACCGATGCACGAACTGTCATTGCCGGTAGCAAGCCAAGTTTGGCTTGCTGAAGAAGCACTTCCATTACGCGACAGGCGCGAACAGCTAATTGACAATCAGGTGTACCGCAGATCAAAATGCGCGCTTCATCTATTTCGCCAAGATGAAAAGGCGGCGTCCATGTCACGCCTCGGACAATGCGAGTATCCAGTATGCATGCGTCCATCGCCTCTCGTGTACGAACATCGTCTGGGGAGCTACGACATAGCTCAATGTTGGTCCAAGTGGGATGCGTTGGTGGAAGTGCACAGGCCCGCCGACACACCCCGATCTGTGCGGCACAGGCCTCTCCGACGATGCGCCTGTGCTTGTGTAACCAACGCGCCAACACTGTGGCGCGCACACCAAAGGATGCGGGGGGCGCGTTACTAACAGAAACCAGTCCATTTGTATTCGTGAAAAATGTCGACGACAGCTCGGAAATGTGCGCACCACAACTTGCAAGGTGCTCGACAAATTCATTGGGTGGACAAACAACCAGACGGGTAATGTGCTGGTCACCTTCTTGGAGAATTTCGTCAAATTCGCTGGAAGACGCGGCCGCGCAACGACTGAGAGCAACGTATCCTTGTATGTTGCATTGCAAATGAGCTTTTACAAAGTTGACGTGCTCTGTCGCGTAGTGTGTCTGAAGCTGCTGTAAAAGATGCACCGTTGCCGACTGGTCAGTGTCTCGACGGAGTAAGTTGTTTGCCAATTCGTGGCTCACAGAGCGAATCAAACGTTCCATTGCTTGTTGAATTTGTGTAGACCGCTGCATCGGATGAACGCCCGCCAACATAGTGACACTGTTGTCCAGTGTCCGTATATACTCTAGACACGATTTGCGAATGTCTGCTTCCACGAGTTTCCAAAAATAAGGATCGATGCGTCGCGGCTGTCCATCGAGCTGGACGTCGATTTCTCCCCATTTGCACTTAAGCTCCTTTTCCACATCTTTGATGCTTACCAGTTCATTTGTACTGCCGGACAGGCGCTTGTATATACGACTGGCCACCACACCGTCTCTTTGCAGATGCGTTGCAAACTGGAGCCCCTTTGCCGCGTCGACAAATTGAGACTCGGTAACGTATGGCGCACATGTTACTAACCAAGCCACCTTTTCGGCTTCTTTTTTGTCAGCTCCGAGGGGGGCTTGAGTGTTGATAACGGGGGGCGCGGGAGGGAGAGGCGTCCATTGAAACGCGGAAAAGGGTGCAAAGATGTCCCGAATCGCTCCCGTACTGAAAGTAGGAGGTATGGATTGCCACCAAAATCGTGACTTCTCGGTAGTTGGGTGCTGCAACATTAAAAGATTAGCGGTTGATGCGGGACAACTGTGTGAATTCTGAACGAGTGTTGCCGTGTGAACACAAGCTGCACAATTCTGTAGCTTTTGGAATCCGTGCATTCCATGCTGCGTATATATGGATGTTACCACGCGGACGGAAACATTTGTTAGAGTTAGAGAAAAACATGGACTAAATATAAGACAATAACGGTAAACGCACGCACGTTTTTATTGTTGCTGTTACAGGGCAAACCCTTCCCAGTAAAGGGGGAGGGTCAACTGACAGCACCCAGTTCCCCGCTATTGCCCGACATCAGCGAACGGCGGATGTGCCAATAGAACTGGTAGCCTCCAGAAACAAGAAGAATATAGCCACCGTCAGTAAGCTCACAATTCTAACCGCGCGTAAGGGTTGAAGAGTTCGCACATTTGCCGCAAGCAGCTGCACTGAAATAGAGACGGATATCTTTTGTGCGATATCGACAAGCAACTTCATGAATGCCCCCAACCCCGACGGTGCGGGGGTGTGTTTTGGGTCTGACTTTGTAAACAACGCGCGCCCAAACTTGGTGTGTTCTTTCAGCTCGCGAAACAGCCTGGAAAAGGCCCTTGGAAACGCGGAAAATGCCACACTCAGCGCAAACACGACGGCAACCAGCTCGTCTTCCGATATTCCAGATTCTTTAGCAGCGTCCAAAAGCTCTCTTGCAATTCCAAAAGACACCGAAAATGCCAAGTCGCTTCCCAGTGCGCCGAGAGTCGTGGCGGTTTCGGACATTTCTGCTTCGCTTGTGACCGAAAGCTACTCCCAGATTGTCAGTCGACAAGCTGCCTACACAGCTGTATTGGAGTCGCACTCGCTTCCCGCACGGCTAGCGTGGCAGGTGGGATTCCCCCTGGTACTTCGACGACTGCTGCTGGTTCCTCACGGAAACAGACGAGAGGCGATTAGACCCACACGCAGGCGCGTCAGAGACCCTTCCTGCCAAGAATACGAGTACGCGGGTACGATATTTGGCTGCACCCTAGGAAACCTGGTCGACCACGCCTGTGGTTGCAAGTACAAACTGTACAGAGCTCTGCAACCCCTCCGGCGAGTTCTTGCACCTGCCTCAGTCGCCTTGCGCACAATGGAAGGGGCTGATCGCTTACATCTCGTACGAGGACTTTGCAATCACAGAGTGCTTCGTGTGCAAGGAACGCGTCTTCGAGAACTAAAACAGGTACCTAAAATAGATTCTAAATACGGACACGTTGGGGTGGCAGTCGGCATCAGCGCCGCAATATTAGCTGCGTTTGCCACAATGGCAGCCGAACCGGGAGACGTCGAAGGTCTTCCCGAGCAACTGGAACTTTGCCTGGAACAGGTACGTACAGCGCTACGTTGTTGGCGGTTTGTTTCATCACCCAATGACCCGATGGTGCATGAAGCGTTGTGGGCTGAAGTGCGCGCCATCGAGCGTGCACAAGTCGGAGTGACCCGAGCTCGTACGCTCGGGTGCAATATGGATAACGGAAAACTAATGGACCTTTGCCTCGACTACTACAGGCGAGCGGCGTGGCCCGCCGGACAAGTGGTGTGCGTGCAAACGCAGAGCGCCGTTCTAAAAAAGCTCAGCTCGGGAGAGCTGTTGGATGTGGAGCAGCCAGAGGTGGTTTCCGAGACGGGGTGCGCAGGCGTCACTGCTCCGGGCGTGGTTACACTTGCAGCACTACCGACGCTACAATCTCGCACAGACAGTGGTGACAATGGTTCGGACATCAGCGGCTCCGCCAGTAGCTGGGGATCGTTCCACTCTTCTGACAGCGGCTGTCTAGAAAGTGTGGCGCACCCCATGAAAGATGTAGTGGGAATCACAGAAGGTATATGTACAAAAGCAGTTTTGGGTGGACAGGCGTGGTATTTTGGATAACGGTTCCTAAATATTAGAAGTTAACTCGCTACTCATCTTTTCAAAAGTGTTTGATAAGGCACCTCGGCCAAAACAAATAGCAGACCTACTAGACACGCCTCTCGCGAGATGTCCATTCGTACCGAGAAAGCCTCTTCCACCCCTACCTCCGAGCAGGTGGCCTCTGCCATCGAGGCTGCCCAGCCCGACGGCGCTGCTCTCGCGGAGGGTGCGTCGTTCTCTGTTGCGCAGCCTGACAATCCGCTCACGCGCAACCTTGTTGTGTCTATCCGCTCCTCGCTCAATGATCTGTGCCTCCAGAAGCAAAAGGGTGTCTGGGCGCCGTCCCCGGAGGCGCTGGCTTCGATTTTCCAGCAAAAGAAGTTCACCACGCTGGATGGCCAGGCCGAGGCGATGGGTGACCTGAAGTCGGTTGTCCTTCATGACATGAGCATCAGCCACGTTAAGAGCTCTTTCCCGGTGTCGCTTGGTGCTCGCATCACTGGTGTTGACGACAAGACCTACTCCTCTACCGGCGAGGCCTTCTCTACGATCGGTGATGCCTTGGCCAATCGAACCCGCAGATGCCTAGCTCTATCCATCTCTGCTTTGCGCTTCTTGCGCGCTGCCTCCTTTGGGTCAGTCTTAGCCAGCTCGGCCCTGGCTGCTTCCGCCTTTGCCCGGTGAGTCTCCGCCATCTTCTGGTCGGTCTCGGTGGTCTTGCGGCTACGCATGAGCTTGCAGATGTCCTCAAGATCCGTTCGCTTGGCGTTTGTTTCGCGCTTGATCTGGAGAAGCCTTGGGGTCGAGTGCGAGACGCTCTGCTTGGCGCGGTACTCGGGCGTCTTCTTGTCAGCGCGCATCTTTGCCGCCAACTCGGGATTCTGCCACGGATCAGCGTTGCCACCAGCCAAGATGTTGTACCCATTCTTCATGGTACTGTGCTCCTCAATCAGCTCCTGCTCTGCAACGTCCAACTCGGTCTTGGTCAACCCCTCACGCAAGATAGACACCGTCATGTTCTCCCATCCATACTTCTTGATGGCATTCACCAGAGCCTCACACTCTGGCTTGTCACCAGCGGAGAACTCGCTACGCCGATGCTCATCCATTCGATACCGAAACCGCCGCGTTTGCCCGATGTAACAGTGCCTGCTTGGCGCCTTGATTATGTAGATCACACCACGGGGCTTGGCCATCTTCTTCAGCTCGCCGGGTGTATCCCGGCGCCGAGGCAGCTTTGACCTTGACCCCCCTGCTTGCAGTTCTGCCGCATGCCGAGTCGACGCAGACCAAGCGTCTGCAGGCCGACGACGTGAGCCTTGCGTACGAGTTTTCAAAGAAGGTGCGTTGGTCCGCTTCTTTTCTCGCCCCACATACGCCTTGCCGCTTGGCGACGTGATCTTGTAGATGGTTGCAACCCGTCGACTCATCCTGCTTTGCCCCTTCCCTCTCGTTCGCAGTTCCCGGGCTACACTTCGGAGAATCTTAGCGAGAAGGGCATCCACGAGGTGTCGCAGCGCCGTTTTGTGCTCGTGTCTGCCGACCACCCGATCATTTCTGCTATCAGCGAGAATGCCGACAAGCTGCAGATGAATGAGATCTCCATGATGCCGGAGGGACTTGTCAAGATTTCCCAGCAGCTATACGACTCGATCCTCCCGCTCGTGAGGACCCAGGTGGAGTCGCAGATTAAAGTGCGTGACTTCAGCAAGGCGCAGGTGGTGCTGCAGCCGGCGGAATTTGGCTCCTGGGCGGATGCGCGAAGCGAGCTTATGGTTGAAGCCAAGCGGCCGCTGAAGGCACAGCTGCAGGCGGAGCTTGCCGCCTCGCCTTCAGAGGATGCTTCCGAGGAGATTCGCGCTGCCTTTTCGGCGCGCGAGAAGGCGCTGGAGCACGACATTGACCACAAGCCCATGGACATGCACATGGAGATCTCTGTGGCTTACAACTTCCTGTCGCGGTGAGAGCATTCTGGCCTGAGTGCTGCGTTAGAGTCAAACGCGTGTGTGAAAAAATGTGTAATGTGGTAACTGATAACACCATTTAAAGAGCAACTGCACAAGTGAAACCGCTGTCGTCGCTAAATTAGTATTGAACGTCTCCTTCAAAGGTAGGGGTCCAATTGTCGTGGTTGGGGTAGAGAGACAGGCATGTCAGCTCTTTCCCTTCACGACGCAGTTCGAGCAAAACTCCGAGCCATGACGGGGGGTGGTGGACAAAGTGCCTCTCGGGAGCCGAGTTCACAAGTTGAATCGGTTGCTGAAAGTGTGCCTAGCCAATTCGACCGAATGAAATCGAAAATTAAATCGGCGAGTCGTTTTCGTGTCGGCGTGCGACACATAGAGAAGTCGCCCCATATGCAGCTTCCTTCCAGTGACAAAAGGCAAGCGCGACGCATTTTAACCTTAGAATGCAAAACCCGTACACCCATAACACACATCTCACAAAGGGTGCGTGCGCTCTGTTTTTTTGCATGCGCAGCACCCGAGATTCTCCGACGCCTTGTGCCGCGCCCCAAAAAGTCGTCACCAAGAAAAATGCGGAATTGAAAAGCGCATGGCCAGTCGCGCTTGACGAGAAAATGAGTGCATTGCTGCAAAGAGGAGAGGAGACAAATGCAAAAAAAGGTGACAAACAAGAATACATCCGTTGTCAGAAGTTGCTTGGTGAGATTGAGTCCTTCATAACCGATCGCCGTCGACTCGAAACATCCGCAACAACAAACCGCGAATTTGATGCAGCGGAAAAGAAACTGGCAAACAAATATGACGAAAAACTAACAAAAATATTCGAAAATGCAAAAAAACTCGACGTTCTGCCCATCCTGGGCTTATATGCCAGTCCAAACTTTAGCCTAGAATTGGCAAAGGCCGTCGCAACAGGGAAAAGCGACCTCTTGGCATCGTCAACCTCAAACAAGAAGCAGCGCAAGACAAAAACCCAAACACCTGGAGCGGTTTCTTATTCAACCGCCCACGAAGCATGTGTCGCTCTATTCAAGGCCACCCTGATGAACATGTACAATGATATTGTGCGCTTTGGAATGGTCACAAAGGGCGATGAGCAGTATGTGGCATATGGTGACGGGTTGCTGTTTCCACCCGGCGAAGATGCCGGGGGCCGTCCGATAACAGATTTACGGACCCTGTCTCCCAAGCACGAATACTTGCTTGCGCAGCGCATGCGCGAACTTGATCTTGTCTACGAGGAGTTGCTTAAACTGTTTCATCGAGAGGGGATGCTTCCATTGAATCACGAGACTTTGCGGAAAAGGAACCTGCCAGGTGAAGGGATTTTCCAACTTGTATTCAAAGACCCTTCCGCCTCCTCCTCCTCCTCTTCTCTCGGAAACAGTGATGAGTCAAACTACGTAATGAAAAATGAGATTGAGCAATACTGCATCTATTGGGAAAGGGCGTTGACGTGGCCACCTTCACTACACACGGCCGATAAAGAGTGGTGGGAAGGCGTTCCAAGGTCTTGTCCGTGGATCGAAATCGGACACAACGATGCTTCAAATGAAGAATCAATCAAAGAAATTGCAGCAAAACCGCTGGTTCAGCAAGTGATAGAAAGCAAGCAAAAAGAGGACAGCGCTCCGAAAACCCTGAAAGAAGAACTCTGGACGTTGGAGTGGGCACTCGAGCGCGAGAAGGACAATAACCCTTTTGACATGTTGCTCGAAAGGTTTAATGCGTGGGTTGACGATAACTGGGACGAAGCTGTCAAACTGTACGGCTCCACATACGAAAGGGGAGAGCAGTCCGTTGAGTTCGAGAGGAAGCAAATAGAGATGTTAAGAGTGCAATACCAAGAAAACCTTGTAAAACGCAAGGCGGTCGACGAGGCCATTCGCCAACGAAAATTTGCGCTCTGCCCTGCTCTAAAGCTAGCAAAGGAAGAAACAATGAGCTCCATGCAAAAATACTACGAGATAAAACGGCAATTGTCAATAGCCAACGCCAATTTCAAACATGCCGGCAAAGAGTTGCACGACATTGCTGTGCGTGAGTGGGGTGAAATCGTGAAAGGGTGGGATGCAAAGCGAAAAAAGCACAACGCTGCCAAGGATGCTCTTAAAAAGGCAAAAACCGAAATGGATCGAGCTTCTAAAGCATACGAAAAACACAAAACGAGCAAAGACGAACCTACCTACAAAAACATACTCGAACAGAAAAGTGAGAAGGTGACGTCTTTGAAAGCTCAGCTGGAAGAAGCGCCCGACCCAGGCCCAAAACCCCGAAAGCCCGCGACAAATGCGCAAGACCCAGCAACCGGAGAGCTTATGTTTGAAAAGGGTGACGAGGTGGCTGCCGCAGAAAAAGCAGGTACTGACTTTGAAAAAAGCGAAGAGGGAAGGGCCGCGTATGCGTATCGCACAATGAACAACTGGTTGATGACTCCTTATGACGCTAGTAACCACAAGATGCTGGCCATGCTACAGTGTTATCCCGCGAGCAAGGAGATGCATTATCGCACAATGTTCAAGGAAGGGGTAGACAATGGCGTCCGCAACAATTTCACTGCGGGTGTTTCACTTGCCAAGCCAGAACCGGAAACATCTTATTACAACGATTCGGTCCTCGGGAAATGGAAAAACTCAACACTGCATACAGTGGTGCCAAACGATCTTACGGTGTTCAGATTTTTGACCGAATATTGCGACGCTGCTCAGGAAATCCCGTGGGTCGAGGAGGGGCCAGGACGCCCTTATGAAGTCCAACCAAAAAAAGTGACTCAGGGCGAGATCATGCACAATGCTCCAACCGGAGCAAAAAAGGGTAAAGCAAGAGGCGACAAAGAGCATTTGCCATGGAATGCATGGAAAATTCAAGACACGCAGTGGATCCCGCCAGATGGCCTTATGAACCCGAGTAAGAACGCGAATTACGAGCCAAAAGAGCAAGATTTCCCAGGAATAGACGAAGAGATGTGCAAATTGTACATGGAGAAGGTGCATTTGGACAAGGCGGAGGGAAAAATCTCTACACAGGGGTCAGCAAAATCTCAGTGGCTCAAGACGGGAATAGCGGATAGGGAGAGGCGTGGAAGAACCGCCGAACAAGAAATAAAAGCGGTTATGCAGTGGCGTCAGCCAATGCAAATCAAAGCAACCGGTCCAATTTCTTTCAGTTCAGACAACACATCCTCGCATAGTCTCACGGAAGATCGACGGGACCAACAACAGGCCGATGAATTAGACCGAATTATTAAAATGATCATCGAAGTCGGAAGGGCAGTGCCCGAAAACGCGATGGGCATTGTTCCTGGTGGGGCCAGTCGCCAACTGCTCAACAAAATCTCCGTGATTGTTCGATTTTCAGATGGGTGCGTATGGAACAATACTGGACAAGACAACAAGGTTGAATATATCAAGCCCGACAAGTTTGGGATCCCCTTTCACTACCGCAATCCCGATGACCCGCCGGGATTGGCGCGGCCCATTTCAGACAATGAAGCCCTTGACAGTGGGCTATTCGATGAAGAAGATGACTCTGTGGCTTTGGTTGGAGCTGCCATGCCCGAAGAACCACAAAATAACGACGAGGGAGAATTGTTGCGGATTATGTCGCTTTACCAACGCATGAACCTCGGCAATAAGAGAAACCTTAAACTAAGCGGCCCCGACGAAGGTAAGGACTCCGAAACGTATGGCCAAATCACCTATTCTGTCAGGCCCGAGAAGGCTCCGTTATACGACGCATACAGAAATTATCTTACCGAAGAAGAGCAAGCGGAAAAAGACGCGCTTGTGGCAGCTGGGGAGAACATCCCATTTCCCAATCTTGTGCTGAAGCCATACGCAGCTGTTTACAATGCACTCAACAAGGACCTTACTATTGAGACGATGACTTTGAAACGATTCTATCCCAAAGTGTATGAAGCCATCGAAAAGCCATGCCAACGATGGTGGACCGCGTACTTGCAGGGGTCAAAAGAAGACAGCGGCAAGTCCGAAACTGAACAAAACGCAGCTTACAAAAGGCGAATTACAGACGAATACGACATCGTTTGGGGACCTGGTGATCTAACACAAATTCACAACGACGACATGCTTTGCATAGTTGATGAGAATGACGAGGCCATTCCGATGCGAGAGCGACCGCTCAGCGGCACAGAGGCTGACGTGTTGGCTATAAAAACAAGAGGCGTTCCAGAAAAGCACATGGCTGAATCCTGGTCAAAATTGGTTGATCACGCATCCCGATACTACATCCATGAGTGGTGGGAGCGCACTTCAGAAGTGTGGAGTCCCATTGTAAACAACATGCCATACGCATGGTTTCCAAACGCGTCGGCATTTGATCAGGATCCAGGCGACAGGGGTGAGTGGAAACCAATGAACAACGACTTCGAAAAACGGCGTTTTTCACAGCCCGACCCAGAGGAAGAGGGATTGGAATTAGTTCAATCAGACTCGGACGACGAATCTTTGAGTGATGCAAGCACTGACTACGGCGATGGTGGGGTTTACAACGAGTCACCCAGCGAGGCTGACGATTCCGATGACGACGACATGATATGGGACCCGAAGCTACACATGCTTGTAAGTAAACGTGTAAAACGATTGGAAAGTAACCAAAACATCAAAGAGCTAAACGCAGAGGGGAGCATCGTCGTTTATCTCGCGGGAACGAGCGTACTGAATTCCGACGGAGAAGTTCAGCAAAGTGACGACATTCTGGAACAAACGCTCTACCCCGATGCCCCCTCGTACGCGGCGGTCCTCAGTGTGGATAACACGCTCTATGGTTTCAGAAACACCTACGACGGCAATTGGATCGACTCCGACGAAACGCAATTGTGTGACTTTAACAAAAAAGGTGTGCAATTTGGACCGCCTGAACAAATAATTATGACGTTAACAATGGCGCAAACAATCAGAAAGTACGACCAGGACAATTCCCCTGTCGCCTCCAAAAACGATTGGACCATGGTCGAATTGGAAGCTCATGTGCGAAAAAAGGTGTCTAACGTGGCGTTTGGCTACCTACGCGAGGAGTTTGTCACTGTCACGCCAACTTCGGTGATACCCCCGAGCACGTATAAATCAATCACCGTCACAATTGCTGTGCCAGAAGATGAAACGGCAACTAGTGTGTACAAATCCCTTGCTTACGCATTTGCCGAACCAGTGAGCTCGCGCGAGTCTGCTACGCCGTGGTCCACAAATGCGATTAACAAAGCACTGGGCATCGTGTTGGATCCACAGTTTCCCCCAGAAGTCAAGGTTGAATCGACCTCGCCATCGTGGATCAGTGAGGACACCGCCCTTGCACAAATGCAGGCAGCAAAATCAAACACACGCCCCGTGGAGGTCAGCACATCGCTCAGTCCGTCCCCCACAGAACAAATGTACGTGCAATGGTTCAATGAGTCACACCCATACGCCTCCGCACTTGACGAAGATTCAAGAAGTCTGCGTGCCATGCTTTCTGCGAACGCAAACCAAGAGCTGAGAATCGTACTGGGGGCCGATGATCTTGATCCCGAAGAACGAAAGGTTAGAAATGCCTTTAAAGAAAAGATGTACAATCGCATCAGCGCGGACCGGATGCGGGAGATCGGAATGGTGTGTGACCCTGATGGAAAACCGCCGATGCTCAAGGAAGGGGACACAGAGAGAGACGTATACTGGATACAACCAAAGCATAAAGTAAATGCCACATTTTGGGATCCAAATACCAGAGAAGAAAGGCAAGTTACTCTCAGTGAATGCTTTGGCCTGTGGGATCCGCTGCAAGCAAATTGGATCTATTTTCCAGATCGCAAGGTTGTACCGATCGAGGAGCGCCACGCGCCTATTGGATTAGGGTATGCCATCAAAAGGTCTTTGGCGACCACTCTAAACGTCGAGGACGCAAAGTACGAACGACCATCTGAAAAGTTTCGGTTTGTGTACGACCACACCGGATTGACTGACAATGTCATTGCGAATGTATCGCAGAACACGGAAGAGGTTCAGTCTCCACCATTGATGTGTGATCGAATGAGTATAGGCGCACAACAGGGGGAAAAGCGCCGATCCGAGGATTCTGAGGACGCAGCGGGATCAACAAAAAAGTCTAAAAACGAACCTCGCAACCTATTGACTGCCAAGGCAGGGTGGGGCAGCGTGGTCACACACACTGTATTTGATGCCGTTTACTTCACACCCAATTTGCGGCATGTGAGACCCTTTAACAACGCATACGCAAAGGATTGGACAACTATTTACTTCCAGGCAATGCCAGCTGAAGAGGTCGACGGACAATTTTCCACCGACAACAAATACGCGGCTGATGCATTTTGGAATGTGACTAACGCTGTTTGGATCTACAGACTTGATAAGCCGCAAAGATCCGCGTTGCGCGCAAAGGAAGGCCACCACCCGACACCATCTGAATTTCCAAAATCGGACCAACCATTCCGACCTGTTCCGCCGCTCAAATCAGGCGCAATAGAAAAATACAGCTATGGTTTTGTGAATGACGTCTACGGCGACACCGTCCTCCTCGAAAAATTGTCGGCGTTATTCCCATTATCTGAGCTCTTAGGGCCAGACGGCATCCAGTTTTATGACTACCCATATCCCCACAGTGGCCTGTCTAAAAAAGTCTGGGCAATAAAATCTACAAGTTCCTCAGCAGATCTTGATGCTGTCGGCGCTGCAACGTCATTGTCGTCCACGTCAAGCAAGACGGAAGTGCGTGAGTTTGGCGATGCTGGTCCAGCCACACTGTTTAGGCGCGCACAAGCTCTTGCACTTAAAAACAAAATCGGTGCCAAGCGCGCTGATGTGGCAAGAGAATCGCGGATGGCCTAAACAATCAAACACTTTACCAAATTTGAGAAGGAGGGGTAGGGGATAAGCAGTAAACATGTGCGAGTGTCGGGTCAACGCTAAGCCTGCTGTGTGTTGTGAGTGTGGTATTATAAAAACAAAATTGAATCCCAAGAACACACGCCAGTCGAAGTGACAGCACCCATGTCACACACGGTCAGCTTTATCCGAGACAACAAGGACCCGAGCGTGTTGTACCCGATATTGGTCAATGTGGGCCCGCTAGACGTCAAGGTGAGGGGGGAGGAACCCGACACAAACCGCTTGCCGCTGGGAAAAGACCGCACCATCGTTACTGTGCCACCTAGCGCGTTGTCACAATGGGAAGAGACAGCGCACACGTGCCTACACCCAAAGCCGATACCCGGCGCCGACACCCGGCGCTGACAATACTGCTGTGTGTTGTGAGTGTGGTATTATAAAAACAAAAATGCAACCCCAAGAACGCACACCGGACGAAGCAGCAGCACCCAAGGAGCAGTCGTCTATTCCAAAGAAGACCATCACAAAAAAACCGTGCCCCCCGGTCGTTAAGGGCACGATTCGGAAGGGGCACGAGTGGACCGTGGGTTACCCCGGGACCTACACGGACGCGGACCTTGCGCGGTGCGAGGGCCGCTATTTGGCGTGCCCGGGATGCACGATTGACGATTTCGAGCTCGGCAATTGCCACACGTTGGCAATAATCAACGAATTCAAACGCAAGTTCCCAGACCGTTGTCCCCCAACCTTTATCAGCCTCAGCACCACAGTGGTGGAGGGAAAGGGCGGGCTCCGCGACGTTCTACTCGAGAAGGATACAATCTACGCGGGAGTCGGGGGGGGAGCGCGCGGCGCGCCAACTGCGAGAGAACTCGGCGTGTCGCTTCCGAGATCAATTTTTGGCAACCCCCAGAAGCTGGAGGACCGGAAAGAAGCCAAGAAGCTACGCGAGGAAAAGAAAGCCGCGAAAGCGGCCGAAAAGGCCGCTAAGGAGCAAGAAGCCCGCTAAAGAACAAGAAGCGACCACGCGTTGAGTGATTGTCAGTGCGTTCGTGTATCTTTGGGTAAGACACTGTTAGAAAAGAACCACGCCCCAGACAGAAGGCACGAATAGTCAGAGCAGCAGCACCCAACCGCATGGTTACTAGCGTTGCCACAAGGCGTTCTCTTGGCGTTCTTGAGGGTGGGTGGTTGGAGTGGCTCGGAAACGTTTGTGAAGATGCACTCGACCGGATATACATGCACGTTCACATCGCGAAGATGTGCCAGGGAGTTAAAATGGCGCTTGTTAAACGGTATGTTGATGGAAAGCCATCGCGCCAATACAAATCGGTGAGCGAATTAAGGGATCGTGCGGCGTCATGGTTGAAATACTGGGACAACGCAATCTTATCTGAGACAAGCGCTCTTCGTAGCTACGAAGCGCAGCAACAGCGTTGGAGATGGATGGAGGTCGTGCGCCAGATAGCCGAAGGTCTTGATCCGGATCAGAGCGATGCGCGTACTGCGTATCCGCGCCTGCGCATACTTGGTCACTATCGGATCCACCACGATCAAGTGCCCCTAAATGACAAGTGCCAAGTGTGGAACACCCAGCACCTGGCGCGTGAGAAACGTTACCACAAAGGTCGAAGACGTCTTCTAAAAATGCGAGATGAGATGCTGTGGGTATGGAGGTCAGGCAGCCCATCGCCCTTGCACTATTGGAACGATGGAGATAGATTCTTGGCTTGCAGCCTTACGCGTCATTATTACCAAGGATTCTTGCTCACGCCTCGGGTCGCCACTCGCGATACCCATTTCTTTCTTGATGCGCTTAACATTGACTAAGCAAATGCGGCCCCGACGCAGTGAGCCTAATGGCAGCCTAAACGCGGCCCAAGTGATGGAAGTTTGCTTCTCGCGCTCGAGTGCCCACTGCACGCAGTGAGCCTAATGGCAGCAGCCTAAACGCGGCCCAAGTGATGGAAGTTTGCTTCTCACTGCGTCGGGGCCCCGACGCAGTGAGCCTAATGGCAGCCTA
>MDSX01094814.1_pt1 | contig 25029 bp, 22 predicted proteins | sample 811141 | NCBI WGS metagenome assembly MDSX01 (sample SAMN05326642, study PRJNA326480) | marine metagenome | isolation source: seawater | place: Atlantic Ocean: South East | collected 2010
AGAAGTAACCGAAGAAGCTACAGAAGAAGCTACAGAAGAAGCTACAGAAGAAGCTACAGAAGAAGCTACAGAAGAAGCTACAGAAGAAGCTACAGAAGAGTAATCAAAGACCCTTCTTTAAAAATCAGAAAGCCGTATCAAAAAATGATACGGCTTTTTTATGCTTTTCTAAATTGAGTCAATAATTCTTAATTCCGTATCTACTCCGGCTTTATTTAAAAATTCTATTCCAGATAAATCTTTATATTCTGCCGCATAAACAACTCGAGCAATTCCAGCTTGATGAATTAGTTTACTACAATTTGCACAAGGGGACATCGTAAGATAAAGTGTTGCCCCAGTACAACTTTGAGTAGAATTAGCCACTTTCAATATAGCATTAGCCTCCGCATGGAGCACATACCACTTGGTAAAGCCCTCATCATCCTCACAAATATTCTCGAATCCTGAAGGGGTCCCATTATAGCCGTCCGAAATTATCATTCTGTCTTTAACAATTAAGGCTCCAACCTTACGGCGATTACAGTAAGAAAGTTTGGCCCATTCCACTGCCATTTTTAAGTACGCTAGGTCATATCTCTCTTGCTTGTTCATTCGCACCAGAAATCTTTCTTTACTAATAAATTCCCCTTATTCTTTTAAGGCTGTGCCCAGGGCGGGAATCGAACCCGCACACCAGAGGTACACGAGTTTGAGTCGTGCGCGTCTACCAGTTCCGCCACCTGGGCTATTATAAGAAAGCAAACATACTGTAAAAATGTTTACCTTTGCAGGCCAAATAATTCAAAAGAATGCAACCCAAAGCAAAAATTTTTGCTGGAAGGGCTACAAAAGCCCTAGCTGATAAAATAGCTTCGTCCTACGGAATTCCATTAGGAGAAGTGAAAATATCAGAATTCTCGGATGGCGAATTTTTACCTTCATTTACTGATTCTTTTCGAGGAAGTAGGGTGTTTTTTATTCAAAGCACAATGCCAAGCTCAGATAATTTATTTGAGCTTCTTCAGATGATAGATGCTGCTAAAAGAGCTTCAGCTCGACATATCACAGCTGTAATCCCTTATTTTGGATACGCTCGTCAGGACAGAAAAGATAAGCCTAGAGTACCCATAACCTCCAAATTAGTCGCAAACCTTATTGAGGCAGCAGGAGCAACAAGGGTAATGACGATGGACCTTCATGCTGATCAAATTCAAGGGTTTTTTGAAATTCCAGTAGATCATTTGTATTCTAGCTCCTTGTTTATTCCAGATATTGAAAAATTAAACCTAGATAATTTGACAATTGCATCTCCAGACATGGGAGGCTCAAAAAGGGCAACAGCATATAGCAAACAATTAAATGCAGAGGTTGTGATTTGCTACAAACAAAGAAAAAAAGCCAATAAGATTCACAAAATGACTGTAATTGGCGATGTCAAAGGGCGTAACGTTGTTCTTGTTGATGATATGGTTGATACTGGAGGGACTCTTGTTAAAGCAGCTGAAATGCTTCTGGAAAAGGGAGCCCTCAGCGTTCGGGCATATTGCACTCATGGAGTATTGTCAGGAAATTCAATTGAAAAAATTGAAAAATCAAAACTTGAAGAGTTAGTCATAACCAATACGATACCTAAAAAAAATACAAATTCTAAAATCCGGATACTAGATGTCTCGGATCTTTTTGCATCAGTGATGCAAAAAGTAAATTCAAATGAGTCCATAAGTGGACATTTCTTAATGTAAACTCTGAAAATCAATATTTAAATGCAATCTATCTCTATTAAAGGAACAGTTCGAAAAGAACTCGGCACAACAGCATCAAAATCATTGCGCGCATCGGGTGAAGTTCCATGCGTAATATACGGTGGTAAAGAAACAATTCATTTTAGCGCACCCATTCTAGCTTTTAGAGATTTAGTCTATACCTCAGAAGCGCGAGTAGCGAACATTGAACTCGATTCAAAATCATTTGATGCAGTTATTCAAGACATGCAGTTTGATGTGATCTCTGATGTATTGATTCACATGGATTTTATTGAAGTTACTCCAGGCAAAACAGTAACACTAAATGTACCCATATCATGCACAGGAAATGCTCGTGGAGTTCGCAACGGCGGAACTTTGAAATCAATCCTCCGATCACTAAAGATAAAAGGAGACATTAAAGATCTTCCTTCTGTTATTGAGCACGATATAACCGAACTAAAAATTGGTGAAGCAATTCGCGTTGCAGATTTAAAATCTAATAAACCATTTGAAATTCTCAATGCTGATGCTGCTGTTGTGGCTACCATTAAGATGTCCAGAAAAGCTGTATTAGACGAAGATGAGGAAGAAGGTGCTGAAGGTGCTGAGGGTGCCGAAGGAGCTGAAGGTGCTGAAGGATCAAATGGGACGCCAGAAGGCGAAGCCACTGAATGAAGAAATACCTGATTGTTGGACTCGGGAATCCAGGGGCGGAATATTTGCAAACCCGCCACAATATTGGCTTTAGCATACTTGACTCATGGGCATATGACGTGAAAAAAACATTTTCTTCATCCCGCTATGGAGAAATCGTAAAATTTAAAATTAAAGGCAAAATGATCATTTTGCTTAAGCCAAATACATTCATGAATTTAAGCGGAAAATCAATCCGCTACTGGGTTCAAGAAGAAAAAACACCTTTCGAGAATATTGTTGTAGTCCTCGATGACTTAGCTTTACCAGAGGGAGAAATTCGTTTAAAGTTAAAAGGTTCCGATGGTGGACATAATGGTCTGAAAAGTGTCCAAGAAACTTTTGGCCGAAACGACTATGCTCGACTTCGCTTTGGAATTGGAAATAATTACTCCAAGGGGAAACAAGTCGACTTTGTTCTCGGGAAATGGGAGAAAGAAAGTTTAGAACGAGTAAATCATGGAATTACAAACTCGAAAAAAATTCTCGAAACTTTTGTATTATCAGGGGCAGCAAATGCCATGAATAAATACAACCAATAGCCCATTAATAATAAATAAGGTAATTCTAATTTTTTGAGGGCATTTTTCATCTGTTTCCAAGCATAAATTCGCAATGTGAAAAACTACACTAATCTAGTTCCAGCTTGTATTTGCCTTTTATTTATCTTTTTAGTTCAAGATTATACACAGGCCCAAACTTCAATCTTAGAAGGAAGGTTAGTTTTAAGCAAAAGCGATAGCCTCATCACCACATGTCAAATTACGGTAAAAGGTGATAGTTGGGAAAAAACTACTAAAAGCGATTCAAGTTATAGTTTTAAATTCAATGGCTTACCGCGAGGTCTTTGTAATTTAACAATTTCCAACGATCGTGATGAATCAAGTATGGTCATCCACGAACTATATCTCTCCCCTGTCAAACCTTTAGTTTTGGCAATTCCCTTGGAATCGTCATTTTTTTTAGACGAAGCCATAGTTACAGCCGATGCTTTTAAAACTACTTCAGAAACACCCCTTTCTCTAAAGTCGATTAATTGGGCAGAGATGCAAAGAATGCCTGGAGCCACTTTAGACTTATCAAAAGCGATTCAAAGCTTCCCCGGGGTCTTGCCAAAATCCAGTTTCGGCTATAATATTTCTATTAGAGGAGGTAGCTCCAGTGAAAATATATATCGTATGGATGGAATAGATATCCCAACAATAAACCACTTTAGTATCCAAGGTGCATCTGGGGGAGCGGTAAGTCTCATTAATATGGACTTTATTGAAAATGTAGAATTATACTCAGGAGCTTTCCCGTCATCTATGAGCAATGTTCTCTCAGGAGCATTAAATATTGAATTAAGAACCTCAAGAACTGATCGTTTTGGCTCAAGAGTCACATTAGGAGCGACAGATTATGGGGCAAGCTTAGAGATCCCAATGGGGAAAAAAACAAACTTAATGATCTCCGGAAGAAACAGTTTCTCTCAACATTATTTTAAATTATTCAGTATTCCTGTACTTCCCACATATCAGGACGCACAATTACGCCTACATCATCAAATATCAAAAAGTCAAGACCTAACCATCATTGGCATAGGAGGCTGGGATAAATATGAGCTTTTTATTAAACCACTTAATAAAAGTAGCGAGAGTTTGTTGTACAACGTAGGGTACATACCTGAAGGTAACCAAAGTACACGAGTCCTTGGAGGGCGTTATCGAAAATATCTTCAAAATGGTCTAAAAACCCTGACTTTGAGCACAGATTTTATTACTAATGATGCTGATAAATTTATAGGAAACGATAGTGAAGGTGATCGTCAATTAAAGTATGAGTCTTCAGAGCAAAAAATACGAACGAGGTATGAAAGGCTCTGGAATTTTGACAAGAATCGTAATTTATCATTTGGCTTAAATATTGACGGTATTCAATGGGAATTTGATTCGTGGTCGCTCAAAGGTCAACCCAGCGGAATAGACACAGCAATATTAAAGAGTAATGATTTTATAATTCAAACTGGTGTTTTTATCACATACAATCAACGAGTATTAAATAATCGCGGAGACTTAAATATTGGTTTAAGAACAGACATATCCAATTACAATTTAGACATGATAAATCCATTGGCCCAGCTTGCCCCAAGAGCTTCATTTAAATATCAACTAAGCTCAAAATGGACATGGAATACTCATATCGGCAGATATGCTAAACTCCCCCCGTCGATACTAATGGCGGCAAATAGATCTAATAATCGCTCCAGCTTTACCCATTTCACTCTGGCAGATCACTTAGGCACGGGGATAGAGTTTCAAAGTGGTAAAACATACCGAGTTTCAATGGAATTATATCGGAAAAATTACAGGCGAGCACCGTTTTTAGAAAATGATCAAATAGCTTTCGCAAATTCCATTGGGACATATGTTGCTATTGGAGATCAGCCCTCAAGCTCAAATGCTTTAGGTCGTAGCTATGGCTTTGAGATTTTTTTACAGCAAAAATTAAAAAGAAACTATTGGTGGATGGCTGCTTATAATTTTGGGAGAAGTGAATACTTATCTGAGAATAATAATTGGGCTCCATCTATCTGGGATAGTCGTCACACCGTTAGTATAACAAATGGCTACACTTGGGGTAAAGGTTGGCAAATAGGAGCTAAATGGCGTTTCTCATCTGGGACACCTTATACACCTTTTGATAAATCTTCCTCGTCTCTTGTAAGCAACTGGGATATCCTACAGCGAGGTATTTTTGATTATTCAATAGTTAATAGTGAACGATTAGCCCCATTCACTCAACTTGATTTGAGGTTGGATAAAACTTATGCAAATGATAAATGGAGCTTTTCGTGGTTTTTAGACCTTTCTAACATTGCAAGTGGAAACATCCCACTAATGCCCTATTTAACCGTTGAAAGAGATCCAAATTCTCAGCCTATTTTACAATCAGGTGACCCTTCTCGTTATAGAATGCAATTACTCGAAAGTGATACTGGACGAGTATTACCGACGATAGGGATGATTTTTGACTTTTAAAAGTTCATACTGTTATTTTTGATCTAGTATCTAATTCTCTTTAGAGGATTTAAGACTAAATTGGTCTTTGGTAAAAAGACAAAATGAGCTTAAAAAAAACTCTAAAAATTATTTTCCTCTTATTTATTTCAATTTATTCAGCGAAAGCACAAGTTGAAAAATTAAGAAGTGTAAATCTTGGGATTATTCCAAAACCTCAAAATATTGTCAACGTAGGTGAATTATTAAGCTGGGATCCCAAAATAAATGTTGCTTTTGAAAAAGAGCTCAGTGATCAAGGGGAGTGTGTAATAATATTTCTAAAAGAGATGGGCATACAAGTTTCTTCTAGAGCAAAAAAAACATTATTCTTATCTAAAAAGAATGTAAAGCAAAACAATGAATCCTATGAAATTAAAATAAATGAAGATTCTGTTTGGATACATGGAAATTCAAGCGCAGGAGTATCTCGAGGTATCGCAACTTTCCAGCAGCTTCTATTATTAAATAGAAAGAATGAAAAAATAAGTCTACCTGTAACTAAGATAATTGATGAACCAAAATTTCGTCATCGTGGATTATTGTTAGACTGTGCTCGTCATTTTTTTGATAAAAAAACAATTTTAAAATATATTGATTTATTGGCATTTTATAAAATGAACACTCTTCACTGGCATCTGACTGAGGATCAAGGCTGGAGAATAGAAATAGATAAATACCCAAAATTAAATTCTATAGCTTCGTCTAGAATTTAACCAAATGGAGATATTTATAAAGGGATTTATACCAAAGAAGATATCCGAGAAATAGTAGAATATGCCCTAAAAAGAAACATAACCATTATACCAGAAGTTGAACTCCCTGGACATTCACAAGCAGCAATCGCCGCATATCCCGCGCTTTCATGCAAAAAAGAAAAAATTCTGGTAGCAAATGATTGGGGTGTTTTTAAAGAAATTTATTGTGCAGGAAATGAGGATGTGTTCATGTTTTTAGAAGACGTTTTTGCGGAAGTAATTGAATTATTTCCATCAAAGTATATCCATATTGGAGGGGATGAAGTCCCAAAAATCCGATGGGAAAATTGTCAAAAATGTCAAAAAAGAATTCACGATAATGGCCTTCTTGATGAGCATCAATTACAGAACTATTTTATAAAAAGAATACAAAAGTTTCTTAACTCAAAAGGAAGAGAAATAATTGGGTGGGATGAAATTATAGAAGATGGTGAGATTTCAGGGGCTTTAATTCAATCATGGCGTGGAGTTGAACATGCCATTAAAGGGTTAGAAGCTGGAAATTCTGTTATAATGTCACCGACATCTCATTCTTACCTAGATTATGACTTAAAATCTATCGATTTAAAAAAGATATACTTATTTGACCCAATCCCATCAAAATCAAAATCTAGATTCAATAATCAAATTTTAGGCGGAGAATGCAATATTTGGACTGAGCATGTTCCAAGTGTCAAAGCGCTAGATAATAAAGTCTTCCCTCGGATGATCGGAATGGCTGAAGCTTTATGGAGCCATAGTGAAAAAAATTATGAAGAATTCTATTATAGGCTTGAGCCCCACTATAAAATTCTTGAATCTTTCGACGTTAAGTATGGAGAGAGTACGATTCCTGTATCTCATAAAACAGTATTCATAAAAAATAAATTATTTCTTCAGCTATTTTCCAAAGAAAAAAAAATGAATATAAAATATAAAGAAGGTGAATCTGGCCTAATAAATTATAATCACCCTATTCTAATAAAAAATAATTCTGTAATCAAAGTTCAAGCCTATAAAAACTTAAAACCATACGGTGATATTATCAAAATACCATTAACTCTCCATGATGGACTTTTTAAGGACGTAGAATACTCGTGTGATTTTAATAAATTTTATCCTGCCAATAAAGAAATAGCTTTAGTGGATGGGAAAATTGGCAGTCTTGATTTCAGAGATGGAAATTGGCAAGGTTTTTTTGGAAAAGACATTGAAGTCATAATAGACTTAGGCCACCCAAGTGAAGATTTTCATGAGTTAGTTATGAATTGTTACCAATATATAAATTCATGGATTTTTATTCCAAAATCAATATCTGTAGAAACTTCAATGGATAAAAAACTTTGGGTGAGGAATAATTTTGTCAAATTTTTCCCAAAAAACAACGAGAAAAGTAGAAATAGAAGGATTCAAGAAATCAAAATAAATCCAGCGAAAAAATTTAAAGCGCAATACTTGAAAATAATTATAGAAAATTATGGCAAAGTGCCTCAATGGCACGAAGCTGCAGGTTCAGAGTCATGGATATTTTTAGATGAAGTTCAAGTGAATTTTAACCTTCGAAAATGAAACCAATATTTCTAGGCTATTTAATCATAGTATTTTGCTCTTGTAGTCGAAATAATTATAATCAATCTTATGAAGTAATAGAACTAAATGAAGGGTGGTCTTTTTCGGAATTGGGAGAAAATGATTTCCGGCCGGCCACTGTGCCAGGGTCGGTGCACATGGATTTATTAGCAAATGCAATTATTGATAACCCTTTTTTTGAACGAAACGAATTAAATCTTCAATGGATTGAAAAAAAAAATTGGACTTACAAAACAAAAATTTTAATTGATGATTCAAATCTTTTAAAAAAAAATTTAATGTTACGTTTCAATGGACTGGATACATATGCCAAGGTCTATTTAAATAATTCTTTAATCTTATATGCGAATAATATGTTTCGCTCTTGGGAAATAGAAATTCAAGACTTAATTCAATTAGGAGAAAATGAATTAAAACTTGTATTCACCTCACCCCTTAACGAAAATGAACAAATCGTGAATGAGTACCCCTACACCCTACCCTCTGGCAATGAGCCTAGCTATATAGCTACGAAGACTGGTAATTTTACCCGAAAGGCCGCATATCAATTTGGGTGGGATTGGGGGCCAAGGTTTGTAACTATGGGTATATGGAAACCCATCGAGTTAATTAGTTGGAGCGATGCTAAAATTGAAAATGCCTACACCATTACTAAGGGAATTAATAAAAGAGTTGCGTCTCTTGAAACAAACATAACCTTAGAAGTAGAAACGCCAGGGAATTATCGAATAAGAATAGACACTTTTGAGATTTTAAAGTACTATGATAAAGGTATTCACAATTTGAAACATCAATTCCAGATATTTAATCCGAAATTATGGTGGGCTAATAATATGGGCGAGCCATATCTATATGAAGAAAATATTTCTTTAATCCGGAAAGAAGAAAAAATCCATGAGAAAAAAAATTCTTTTGGTGTTCGAACTATTGAATTTATAAATGAGCCCGATTCGATTGGTACGTCTTTTTACTTTAAGTTAAATAACACTACTATTTTTATAAAAGGGGCAAATTATATTCCTCAAGACGTTTTCTTATCACGGGTCTCAATAGAAAAATATCAACAATTAATCATTGCTGCAAAAGAGGCAAACTTCAACATGCTCAGAGTTTGGGGTGGAGGGATTTATGAAAGAGATATATTTTATGAACTGTGCGATAAGTTTGGCATTCTGGTATGGCAGGATTTCATGTTTTCAGGCAGCCTATATCCTAGTGAACTTGAATTTAAAAAAAACATAAAGGAAGAGGTAAGAGAAAATATTATCAGACTAAGACACCATCCTTGCATTGCAATCTGGTGCGGTAATAACGAAATTGAAGTGGCATGGGAAAATTGGGGCTGGCAAAAGCAATTCGGATATACCCGATCAGATTCTATAATCATATGGAAAAACTATTTCGATATTTTTAGAAAACTCATACCTGAGCAAATATCAGAACTTGATCCATTGAGAAGTTATACCCCAACTTCACCTTTAAGCAATTGGGGAGAAAAAGAAAATTTTAATCATTCTTCCATGCATTATTGGGGAGTCTGGCATGGCAAAGAACCTTTTGAAAATTTCGAAAATAATATTGGAAGATTTATGGTAGAATATGGATTTCAATCATTCCCAAAATTGACAAGTCTGAAGATGGTTATGAACGATTCCAGTTTATACTTGGAATCGTTAGCAATGAAACATCGGCAAAAAAGCTACATTGGGAATCAATTGATTCAAAGTCATATAAATCAGTATTTCCCGAATCCAAAAAATTTCAATGAATTTATTAGTATGAGTCAAAAAACCCAGGCACTTGGATTAGAAATGGCAATAAATTCGCACATGAATAAAACCCCACATTGCATGGGTACATTGTTTTGGCAATTCAATGACTGTTGGCCAGGGCCAAGCTGGAGTGTTATAGATTATTACGGGAACAAAAAAGACGCATACTTCTCAGTAAAAAATGCCTTTAAATCAATAGATTAATTTCATTTTAAAAAACCACTATTTTATCCATTACAGTGGATTCTCTTCTAACTTTAACCACAGCTGAATCACCCTTTTCAAATAAACTTAAGCCTTTCATGTAAGATTGCATATTATCAATCTTAAGAGTGTCCATTTGGATAACAACGTCGCCTTTCAAAAACCCTGCACGACTTGCTGGCTTTCCCTCACTCACTCCATCAATTCGCATTCCATTTCCCTGAAATAAATAATCAGGCATAACTCCTAGTGTAACATTGAATTTGGGGGATTTGTTATCAATACTTTTAGTTTTTATGAAACCCATTGGTTCATTCTCTTTCAATTGATCTGCAAGACGAAAAATAAAATCTGAAATAATTTGTAAACCTGTAAAATTAATTTTTTCAATATCATCACTTGGCTTATGGTAGTCTTCATGCTGGCCAGTAAAAAAATGTAAAACTGGAATATCTTTTAGATAGAACGAGGTGTGGTCTGAAGGTCCTGTTCCGGATTCCGACAATACTAATTTTAATGATTTCTTATTCGCCTTATTTAATTCTCTCTTCCAATTAGGACTTGTCCCAACGCCGTTAATCGCCAAACCCTTTGACTCATCTAGCCTTCCAACCATGTCAAAATTCAACATGTAATCTAAAGTTTCAAAATCGATTGTAGGGTTTTTACAGAAAAAATTAGATCCCAGTAAACCCATCTCTTCTCCAGAAAAAGCGATAAAAAGATAATTGGAATGTTTTGAAAATTTTTTTCTTTTTAATTCTTTTGCAAGGTCTAGCATTAATGCAATACCGCTCGCATTGTCATCTGCTCCATTATGAATGGCACCATCCTTTGCTGAATGTAAAGAACCCATTATACCGTGGCCTAAATGATCATAATGCCCACCAATCACCACAGTTTTCTTTGCCCCGTTATTTAAAAAACCTATGACATTCGTGATAGATATATTTTTTGTCAAGTCTTCATAGTTTGAGTGGGGGTTTATTTTTGGAGAGAAACTGAATGTTTGAAAATAGCCATTGGTCCCTTTTGGTGAAAGTCCAAGTCCCTTCATTCGCATAGCTATATATTCTGCAGCATAAGCTTCCCCTTTTGTGCCACTCTCCCTCCCCTCAAGAGAATCAGATGATAAATACTCAATATCACGATATAATTGATTTTGAGTCGGAAAAGAAGTTTTTTTTATCTGACCGAATACAAAAGATGGAAACATTAATAAAATAAAAAACTTTTTCATCTACGCATTTTTAAAAAATTTATGTAAAGAGTTGTCAAAGCTAGCAATCGAAATAAATATTCCTATTCAATTAATAACGGAATAAGGTTATTCAGTATGTTTTTGGGGTATTTCAGGTAGTTTAATAACCCTAATTTCGAAATCCGTACAATTTTAAGAAAGTTTAAATCAAAGATCATGAAGAACATTTTTATAATAATGATCATACTATTTCTTCAAGCCTGTAGCTCGAAACCATCAATAATAAATGAAGGTGAACATCATTTTAGTTCCTTAAAACAACTCACTGATGGAGGGGATAATGCCGAGGCATATTGGAGTTTTGACGATTCTAGGTTGATTTTTCAAGTAACTAATCCTAAATGGGGATTAGAATGTGATCAAATTTTCACTTTTGATTGGAAGAATGAAAATCTATTCGACGAAATTCCGAAAATGGTAAGTACTGGTCTTGGTCGTACTACTTGTTCTTACTTCCTTCCAGGCGATACTACTTTAGTTTATGCATCAACACATTTAGCCGACTCCGGCTGCCCACCAACTCCTGAGAGAAAAAACGGCCGATATGTTTGGCCAATCTATGAGAGCTTTGATATTTTCACCTCAGATGAAAATGGAAATATTTTAAATCAATTAACCTCGGAGCCAGGATACGATGCAGAAGCTACGGTTTCGCCCCTAGGTGATAAAATTGTATTTACATCAATGCGAACAGGAGATTTAGAATTATTTACTTGTGATATCAACGGCTCGAACCTTAAACAGATAACTTTTGATTTAGGTTATGATGGTGGTGCCTTTTTTTCCCCTGATGGTAGTCAATTGATTTTTCGCTCCAGCAGACCTAAATCAGAAGCTGAAATAAAGAAATATAAAAAGCTTTTGAATAAAGGCCTTGTAGAGCCCACTAATATGGAGCTTTACATCTGCAATTCTGACGGTTCTGAATTAAGACAATTAACCAACTTAGGGAAAGCAAATTGGTGTCCATTTTTTCATCCTTCGGGGAAAAAAGTCATCTTCGCCTCCAATCATAGTTCCAATCGGGGTTTCCCATTTAATCTCTATATGATTAATACTGATGGTACAGAACTTGAACAAGTTACAAATGATGACACTTTTGATGCATTCCCTGTTTTTTCTAATGATGGTAAACACTTGGTATTCTCTTCAAATAGAAATAATGGCGGAACCCGAGAAACAAATTTATTTGTTGCTGAATGGACGGACTAAATTTATACTCTATATTAGTTTGCTACAGATCTTTTAAAAAATATATAAAAAAATGAGTAGTCTAAAAATATTTACAAAAACATTAATTATTTCACTAATTTTTTCTTCTTGCGCAGTTGTTAAACCCGGAGAGGTTGGGGTGAAACAAACATTAGGAAAACTAAAAAGAGGTATTATAGCCCCTGGGCTCACAGGTATAAATCCTCTAATAACCGAATTAGTCAAAATCCCAACAAGGACAGTAAATCGAGAAGTAAGACTAAACCTACCTTCCAAAGAAGGGCTCAATGTCAGAGCTGAAATATCGATTTTATACCATTGTGTAAAGGAAAAGTCCGTTGATATTATAAATGATGTGGGCGTGAACTTTGAAGAAGTCCTTATCCTCAGTACATTTCGTTCTGCTTCAGCAGACGTTTGTGCACAATTTTTTGCTAAAGACATGCATTCTGGAAAGAGGTCATTTATAGAGAATGAAATAAAAGATTTAATGAGCAAATTATTAGAAAATCGTGGTTTTGTTATAGAAGCTGTTTTACTGAAAAGTATTACACTACCTCCAGGTCTTTATGCTGCAATTGAATCCAAATTAAGAGCTGAACAAGAAGCTCAGCAGATGGAATTTGTTTTGCAACGCGAAAATAAAGAGGCAGACAGAAAAAGGGTTGAAGCCAAAGGGATCAGAGATGCTCAAAAAATAATCAAAGAAGGAATAACGAGCGACAATATAGAATGGCGAAGTCTAGAAGTCCTTAAGGAATTGGGGTCTTCACCAAATGCCAAAATTATAATTACTGATGGTAAAACTCCTGTGTTAATAAATGGAGATAAATAAATGCTAGAAGTGAAAATTTTGAATCTTTATATGTTGACATAAACGAATTCAACACTTTTATAGAACACTTGGACAAGAAACCATCCAAAAAAGGTAAAACCTTATAAGATTTTTTAAATGAAGCTCAATGTAAATAACGAAACATCAAGGCTTTTATCCGTTGTTCTTGGGATAGCTGAGAGTACAGGCCCTGTTCCAAAAATTGAAGAATGCTATGATCCAAAAAGCAGACAGCATGCCCTGAATGAAACTTATCCCAAGGAAATAGATATGCTTCTCGAAATGGAGAGCTTCGCAACTATTTTGATGAAGCATAATGTTAAAGTTTTTCGACCCGATGTTCTTAAGAATTACAATCAAATTTTTTCAAGAGATATTGGGTTTGTGATTGAGGATAAATTTATCATTTCAAATATTCTTCCTGAAAGATCAAGAGAAATTGAGGCTTTGAGTTTTATTCTTGATGCTATTGATAACAAAAAAATCATTAATCTACCAAAAAACTGTCATATCGAAGGTGGCGATGTTATCGTTCATAACGAATATATATTTATTGGAACATACACAGGGCCAGACTATTCCCAAATTCAAACAGCAAGGACAAATATCAATGCCATTGAATACCTTAAATCTATATTTCCGCAAAAACAAATAATTTCATTTCATTTAATAAAATCGAATACCAACCCTGAGAAAAATGCATTGCATTTAGATTGCTGTTTACAAACAGTTGGGAAAAATAAAGTCGTAGTCTGTCCGGAAGCATTCTCTAATAAAAATGAATATTCATGGATAATTGAGCACTTCGGGGATAATAATATTTTAGAAATTTCCTTAAGGGAGATGAGTAATATGCAATGTAATTTCTTTTCTATTTCTGAGAATATAGTTGTTAGCGAAAAAGGGTTTTCAAGGGTAAACCAATGGTTAAGAAACTTTGGTATTACCGTTGAAGAAATAGACTATAGAGAAATATCAAAACAGGGGGGGCTTCTTAGATGCTCAACATTACCATTGGAAAGAGTTAATAAATAACTATGAAGAAAACAAATTCAATTTTAATGATTCGCCCGTTTAATTTTCAATTCAATAATCAAACAGCTATTGATAATCATTATCAAAATCAAAATGATTCTTTAAAAGATGCTCATAAAAAAGCTGAAAAAGAATTTGACAAAATGGTTTCTGAATTAAGAAAAAATGGCATTTCCGTATTTGTTTTTAATGATGACGGAAAGTTCCATACCCCAGATTCAATTTTTCCTAATAACTGGATCTCATTTCATGAAAATGGGAATATTGGACTATATCCAATGTTTGCAAAAAATAGAAGATTAGAAAGACGACCTGAAATATTAAAATATCTAAATGCTCAAGGGTTTTTAACCAAAGAAATTATTGATTATTCTGCCGCTGAAAAATCTGAAAAATATCTTGAGGGCACAGGAAGTATGATTTTAGATAGAGAAAATAGAATTGCTTATTGTTCACTTTCAAAAAGATCAAATGAAGGGTTGTTTTATACTTTTTGTGAAGATTTCAAATTCAAACCCTTAGTTTTTAAATCTTATCAGTCAATAAATGAGAAAAGACTTTCGATATATCATACAAATGTAATGATGTGTGTAGCTAGTGAATATGCAGTTATTTGTTTGGATTCCGTTGATAATATTCATGAGAAAAAACGGCTTGTTGAGACTATTATCCAATCAGGGAAAGAGATTATAGAGATCCAAGAAAATCAAGTTGAGAAGTTTGCAGGAAATATGCTTGAATTAAAAAATAGTACCGGGGATAGTGTTTTGGTCATGAGTAGCGCTGCGAGAAACTGTCTTAATGATAAACAAATTAAAAGCATATTAAAGCATTCAAAGATTATAAATTCTGATCTTGACACGATTGAAAGTCTTGGAGGGGGCAGTGCAAGATGTATGATAGCAGAAATATTTTTACCTCAGGCATCGACTTGAACAAGAGCCTGATTTTTGACTAATACAAATTTTATTTTCAACAAGTTATTCAATTCAAGGGTAAGGATAACTGTTTTCTTTTACTCTACTGTGACTGACTTTGCCAAATTTCTAGGTTGATCTACATTGCATCCTCTTTCAACTGCCACGTGATAACTTAATAGCTGTAATGGGATTGTTGTCAATAACGGACTTAAGCAATCTAATGTCTCTGGGATTTCAATTACGGCATCTGAAAGAGACTTTACTTCATTTTGTCCAAAGCTTGTAATAGAAATAACCTTGCCTTTTCTCGCTTTAACTTCTTGAATATTTGACACTAGCTTTTCATATAAACCCCCCGCTGGCGCAACTACAATAATGGGCATATTATTGTCAATCAGAGCTATTGGGCCGTGCTTCATCTCTGCCGCAGGATAGCCTTCGGCATGTATGTAACTAATTTCCTTAAGCTTTAATGCCCCCTCTAATGCTACAGGGAAATTAAATCCTCGACCCAAAAACAAGGAATTATTAAATCCCTTTAAACTCTTTGAGATAGTTTTGACTGCTGAATCTAATTCAAGCATAGATTCGATCTTTTCTGGTATTTTGTGAATCTCTGATGCCACTTCTCTAAACTTGGTTTTAGTTAATTCATTCTTCATTTTTCCCATGTATAGAGCTACCATCGCGAGAACTGTTACTTGCGCGGTAAACGCTTTTGTTGAAGCAACACCTATCTCTGGCCCGGCGTGAGTAAAAGCTCCAGCGTCAGTTTCGCGTGCGATGGAGGATCCCACAACATTACAAATTCCAAAAACACACGCGCCAGACTCCTTAGCCAGTTTTATAGCTGCAAGAGTATCTGCAGTCTCTCCAGATTGTGAAATTGCAATTACAATATCGTTTGAATTTATTACCGGGTTTCTATATCTAAATTCTGATGCATACTCAACCTCCACTGGAACTCTCGAAAATTCTTCAATTAAATATTCACCAACTAAACCAGCATGCCAGGAAGTTCCACATCCAATAATAATTATCCGATTTGCTAGTTTTAGCTTACTAGAAATCATTTCTAAGCCCGCCATTTTTATCTCATTTTTTTCAGGGGAAAGCCGACCTCTGATAGTATTTTGAATAGTTATTGGCTGCTCGTATATCTCTTTCAACATGAAATGTTCAAAACCACCTTTTTCTATACTTTCCAGATCCATCTGAAGTTTATGAATTACCGCATCGACAGGACTATCTGAGTCAATAGTTCGAATAGATATGCCTTGACTTGATATCCGAGCCAACTCTCCATCTTCTAAGTATATTACTTTTTTTGTCTGATCTAAAAATGGCGTCGCATCCGATCCGATAAAAAACTCTTTATTGCCAAGCCCAAGAACCAAAGGAGATCCAAGTCTTGCTGCAATCATAACATCTGGATGGCTTTTTGAAATAATAGCAATAGCATAAGCTCCTATAACTTGATTGAGAGAAAGTCGAACGGCTTCTTCTAAAGATACTTTTTCCTCTTTTTGAACATATTCAATAAAATTTACTAACACTTCAGTATCAGTGTCACTTTTAAAAAAGTAATTTTTTTCAATTAAAAATATTCTTAATGACTCTGCATTTTCAATAATACCATTATGAACAATTACAAGATCTCCATTATTGGATACGTGAGGGTGGGCATTTTGATCATTTGGTGGGCCATGTGTCGCCCATCGCGTGTGACCGATTCCCAATCTAGCAGCAGATGAGTCTTTCTTTTTTCTACTTTCGAGGCGCTCAACTTTTCCTTTACACTTATAAATTTCAATATCCCCATTAAACAAAGCGATACCCGCAGAGTCATAGCCTCTATATTCAAGCCTCTTTAGACCCTTTAATAGAATCGGTAACGCTTCCTTATTCCCTAAATATCCAACGATTCCACACATTATTTCTAATCCCTTATTCTCGTTTTGTTAAGTAGAGCTTTAAGCTTATCGGTAAAACTGGGTCGAGATTCCCGTTTAAAACAACCCTTCTTGAGTTTGATGCATTTCCTTCTGGTACTAACAATATTCTATCTTCGGTTGAATCTCTTCCATTAAGTATTTGTTGAACAAATTTCGTTACCTCCAAAATATACTTTTTGTCACGCAAAACCGATTGAATTATTAAACCACCACCAGGAGACGCATCCAAATATTCTTGCATCAGAATTTTATCGTGACCCGAAATCATAAAAGCATTCAGTTTGACTGGGGGTATATACTCCATAGCACTTCCCTCTCGAATAGGTATTTCTAATTCAGCATGGTTAACAAAATAATTAGAATCTCTATACTGATTTAAGTTCCTAAAATTAACTGAGGTTACCATTCCTCCCATAGACTGGACATATGTTGTAGCCTCTCCGTTAACTGTATCTTGATTGTCGAGATTAATCTGAGAATTTGAGCGATCAAACTCAAAAAGATTTATGCTCTTTAGCCCATAGTTGTTTCCTGTGATTCCCCTCCAGCCTAAAATATCTGAATAATTATAGCCTGGGCCAATGGTGTCTGCTCTTAAACTATCGTTGCTGTAGTAGATTCTAATTCTAAAATCTGATTCTCCAGGAGTTATCCGAAAAATCGCTTTATTCGTTGGATAACCCTCAAAAACCAATCCCTTGAAATAATCCACAAAATTTTCATTAGTTTCAAACAAACTAGGATTCATTTTTGAAGCGTCGATAATATTTGATTTAATAAACCCTTTATCAATTTTCAAGAACATCACCTGGTTGGCACCAGACATACCCGTTCGTATTACTTGTTTATTCGGGTAAGGTCTTATTGTTGTATCGCAAATTACAGTAGAGCTCGAAAACGAACTCGTTGAATAGTACAAGCTGTCATCATATATTTCATCATCCAAATGTGAAATTTTTATTGCAAAATCAGAAGTGGTATCTCCATACCAGCCAGAAAAGGGAAGAAGAATAAATGCTGAATCTACAGTAACATTACTATCTCCAAAATTAGGAGCTACTGATGCCAATACAAATTCCGAAACAAATTTAGAAGAAGAAGATCCGAATATGGGGTCAATATATTTGCCAATTAACAAAGAGCTGGGGTTTAAAGTGACTAAAGAATCTAACGTTTCTGAAGTGCTCATTACCTCGATTGTATCGATATAATCTGATTCAAATCCAGTCCCTTCAACAAAATCAATAGCAACCGAACCGGAATTCCGTTCACATGCAAAAAGCGGTACTAGCATCAGAGCCAAAAACTTTACACTAGGCATACAAAGTAAATTAGTCGAATAGCGACTCATAAAAAGAATCTAGTTCTGCAGGGTTTTCAATAAATTGCTTACCATCAATTATTGGTATACCTGCGGACTCAGCTGCATCTAATTGTACTTTAGGAATATCTTCACTCATAGTTAAAACAGCATCCACTTGCTTAACGGCACCAGCATATAAGTTATCTGTTGATGGAGTCATGAATTCATGCATGTTTTCGATACCATCAAAAGTAATTCCATTCGTAAATCCTGAGTCTAATTTTCCATCAAAGCCATCACCAAACAAGCTATAAACCAATTTTGCATCGTTGAAATAAGGGTCATCAGAATTAAACTGCCTAATGTATGCTGGCATTGCCGTACTCATCCACCCCATAAAATGAATGATATCTGGCTTCCAGCCTAATTTTTTTATGGTCTCAATCACACTTTTGCAGAAAAACAAAGTTCGTTCTCCATTGTCTTTATAAAATTTATTTTCTTTATCTACCCATGTACCTTTACGCTTAAAGTAATCTTCATTATCAATGAAATACACTTGAATTCTAGCAGACGGAATTGAGGCTACTTTAATAATTAGGGGTTGATCTAAGTCATTGATAACCACATTTATACCGCTTAATCTAATTACTTCGTGGAGCTGATGTCGTCTTTCATTAATAGAACCAAATCTTGGCATGAAAACACGTATCTCATTACCTTTTGCATTCATTTTTTTTGGAAACATGAGCCCCGCATTTGCCAAATCGCTTTCCGGTAAATAAGGCTTGATCTCGTGAGAGACATATAAAATTCGTTTTTTTGCCATTGTTGCAAAGGTATGAAATATATCTTTCTCCTAGTTTTACTAGAGGTTAGTTATAGATTAGCTAAAAATTTTATTGTCTGTGAAAATAATACGTAACATTAATGAACTAAAGTCCATTAGAAGGGGGTTCCCTGAAGATTTGAATTTAGGTCTTATTCCCACTATGGGCGCTCTTCACGATGGGCATATTTCTTTAATAAAAAAGGGAAAGAAACAATGCAATCAGGTGATTGTTTCAATCTATGTTAATCCTACTCAATTTGAAAACACTGACGATCTAATAAATTACCCCTCATCACTCGATAAGGATATTGATATTCTTAACGCATTAAAAATTGATTTCTTATTCCTTCCAAATCAAGAATTAATGTATCCCAACGGGCCCATTGCAAAAGTATTCGACCTTGACGGTATCGATGAAAAGCTAGAGGGTGCTCTACGGCCAGGACATTTTCAAGGAGTTGCCACTGTAGTTGACAGGTTATTTGAGTTAATTCAACCGAATAAAGCCTACTTTGGGCTCAAAGATTTTCAGCAGGTACATGTAATTAAAAAATTATCCTTAATTCGAGGACGGACTCCAGAAATTATTGCCTGCAAAATAATAAGAGAAGATTCTGGCTTAGCTATGAGCTCAAGAAACCTGAGGCTAAACGCCAAAGAATTAAAAGCTGCAGCCTGTATTTTTCAGGCACTAAAATTTGCTGAAAAGGAAGTTAAACTATTCCCAGCTCCACCAGCTGCGCTGATCCGAGAAATGAAATCTATCATAAATTCCACAGAATACATAAAGTTAGAAAAAATCACATTTGCCTTCAGTGACACATTAGTTGCTATTGGCGACCCTGATTTCCCACTTGATCATTACAATAAAAAAGTACATTGTTTTATTTCTGCCTTTGCCGGAGATATTCGTTTAATAGATAACCACTTTATTTGTTAAAAACCATATATCCTTTAATCTCAAACATTACTTTTGTCCCCAGAATGACAATAGAGGTTCTTTTTAGTAAAATTCACAGGGTGACCGTAACAGGTGCTGATTTAAATTATGTCGGATCGATTACCATAGATAAAAGTATAATTGAAGCAGCTAGATTGATCGAGGGGCAAAAAGTTAGTATTGTAAATGTGAATAATGGGGCGAGGTTCGACACTTATGTTATCCCAGGTGCTAGAAATTTAGGAGAAATAAAATTGAATGGGCCTGCAGCAAGATTAGTCGAAAAAGGAGATGTAATAATCATTATTTCTTATGCTTCAATGACTCTTGATGAAGCAAAAAATCACAAGCCTACTATCATTTTCCCGAATGAAAAAACAAATAGATTAATCTAAAATGAATTTTAGGTTCCCAAAATGGTTAAAGACCATAAGTTTTATTGGTTTAGCTATCCTTTTGATTTATCTCGCGTTCAAAAAAGTAAATATTTTTGAAGTTTGGGAGTATGCAAAAGAAGCATCATGGATATATATGCTGATTAGTTTTGCGATAGGTTATTCTGCCATAATATCCAGAGGGTTCCGATGGGCAATCGTATTGAAAAGCATAGGAAAGCCGATATCCCCTTGGAGTGCGACTCATGCAACTGCATTTGGATATTTAATGAACCAAGTATTTCCACGAGCTGGAGAAGTTGCAAGGGCTACAGCATTAAATAGATCAAATAAAATTCCAATAAATATTTTAATTGGAACAATTATAATCGAGAGAGCTATAGATTTAATTATGATGGCTACATTAGTTTTCATCACATTTATTCTTTCTAACAGCGATATCGAAAGCTTCCTATCAGTAACTAATAGTGAGGAAAAAAGTCAAACAAAAACCTCAAAAGAAAGTATAAAATATTTTATTTCCTTTCTAGTCATATCGTTTTTTATTGTTCGGATCTTTTTTAAAAAAATAAGATCAAATATTTGGGTAACTAAAATCCAAAAATTCATGATTGGAATGTTAGATGGAATTAAGTCGATAGGAAAACTTGAAGAAAAAATGAAATTTTGGCAACACACTTTATACATCTGGATATGTTATTTTTTTATGATTTATATCTGTTTTCTTGCATTTCCATTTACTAATGATCTATCTATTGCACAAGGTCTTTTTATTATGGCTGCAGCAGCAATAGGATACTTAGTACCGGTTCCTGGAGGGATTGGGGCATATCACTATTTGGTTACCATGGCGCTCGTGGTTTTAGGTAGAACATACGAACAGGGTTTAGCTTTTGCCACAGTTGTACATGCAACACAAACATTAATGATGATATCAACAGGGATTGTCGGGTTCCTTGCCTTAACTTCGAAAAAAGAGTAATCGTCTTGAGATGTCATCAATTAAAAAAGCTTGGTTTTGTCAATCATGTGGGTCAGAACACCCGCAATGGCTTGGGCAGTGCAAATCATGTAATGAATGGAATACTCTTGTTGAAGAGGTATTAGAGAAAGGGATTAAGGATAATAAATCCTGGTCCAATAAGATTAAAAATGAACCTTTGGGAATTTCTGAAATAGATAGTCTTAAGGTAAAAAGAAAATTATCAGGAGACAATGAATTCGATCGAGTTTTAGGCGGCGGAATTGTCCCGGGCAGTATATGTCTATTGGGCGGTGAGCCTGGAATAGGTAAATCTACGTTGCTTTTACAAATTGCAATCAAAAAGAATCAAATGTCCTTTACGTTAGCGGTGAAGAAAGCCTTCAACAGATAAAAATACGAGCAGAACGAATCGATTTAGAAAGTGATAATTGTAGCGTTTTAACAGAAATTTCAACAAAAAAAATAATCGAAGCAGCAGAAAATATATCTCCTGATCTTTTGATTATTGACTCCATTCAAACTGCTTATTCTCCAAATTTAGACTCATCGCCGGGGTCAGTTTCGCAAATAAAAGAATCAACTGCAGAATTTTTAAGATTTTCAAAAACACATAACATACCAGTAATTTTGGTAGGGCATATTACTAAGGATGGAAATCTTGCCGGCCCGAAAATATTAGAACACATGGTTGATGTAGTTCTGCAATTTGAAGGTGACAGGAATCACATTTATCGATTGCTTCGTCCTATCAAAAATCGCTACGGCAGCACTCAAGACCTAGGTGTATACCAAATGAACGATGCTGGCCTTAAAAGTGTATTAAATCCGGGGGGGATCTTGTTGAGTCAACGAGAAAAAGATAGAAGTGGTTCGGCAATTGGCATTGCTTGTGAAGGGACACAGCCTCTTCTTGTTGAGGTTCAGTCCTTAGTAAGTCCTGCTGTATATGGGACTCCTCAAAGGTCATGTACCGGTTTTGATACTCGAAGATTAAATATGCTGCTTGCCGTTTTAGAAAAAAGATGTGGTTTTAGACTGGGGGCGAAAGATGTCTTCCTTAATATAACTGGCGGAATGAAGATAGACGACCCTGCATTGGACTTAGCTGTTTGCGCAGCAATTTTGTCCAGTAATTCTGATATTCCCATCCCTCAAGGTTTTGCTTTCGCTGGAGAGGTGGGTTTGAGCGGCGAAATCAGACCTGTAAATCGGATCGAACAAAGAATAAGAGAAGGAATAAAAATTGGTTTTGAAATTATTTATTATTCTCAAAAATCCCAGTTAAAAACGTCGAATAAAAACAAAAATTGTATTCAAATTAATACCATGGAGCAAATGGTATCATCCCTTTTTGGTTGATTGTACCTCTTGGTTATTTTGAAATTAAATTTGCTATTTCGCCTAAGTCCGGCGTTATAATTATTTCGGTTCTTCTGTTCTTTGCCTTATTTTCTGAGGAAATGTTCTCAACTAAAGGCATGTGTTCTCCTCGGCCTGAAGCTTCGATTTGTTTTGCGCTAACTCCTTTTTGAATTAGGATTTTTACTACTGAGGTAGCACGCATTACTGATAGGTCCCAATTATCATTAACTTGACCTTTTCCGAAATAAGCATCATCATCTGTATGACCCTGAACAGAGATATTAAGATCCTTGTTTTCACCTAACACTTGAGCTAGTTTTTGCAATGCGGAAACTCCATCATTTTCAATTTCCCATTTACCTGAAGCAAACATTAAACGATTATCTAAACTAACATATACCTGACCATTTTTCATACTGACAGTTAGGCCTCTATTTTCAAAACCCAATAATGCAGAGGCGATTCGATTTCTAAAATATTGTGCGGTAGAATCTTTTCTCGCAATCAAAGATTCTAATTCATTCACTCGTTTTTCCCTTAATTGTAATGCGAGTTCCAAGCTTATAAGTCTATTCTGCTCTAGCATAAGAGAATCTTCTTTAGCTGCCAATCGCTTGGCTAATCCTTCCATCTGCTCTAGCATGACTTTATTCTCTCTCAAATTTGCAGCAACCAATGAACTATTATTCTCTAAAGAATATTCATAATTCGCATTCAAATCATCATAAGACTTTTTTAACTTACGGAACCTCCTTCCACTTTTAACGGAGTCTTTAACCAACCCTTGAATTGCTATCTCCAGAACTTCCATATCCGATGAAATCTCTTTAAGGTCGGTCTTTGCTCTATCTGAAGTCGTCTTAAGAATTTGATTTTCGTTAATAACAGTATCATAAGAATTCTGCAACTCAGTATGAACCTTTGGAGAGACACAAGAAAAACATACGATAAAAATGAAGCACGAGATTATCGTGTTTTTAATATACTTAACTGACATTAGAAAAATTGAATTTTATGTAAATATACTTGGCATTTCCCAATCTAATAAAACCGGGCAGTGGTCGCTTAATTCAGGCTGGTGAAGATGAATGCATTTTTTTGCTCCTCGTGAAGCTGATGGGCTGAGCCAGAAAGCGTCGATACGCCAACCAACATTTCTATTTCGACTATCAGACTGATAACTCCACCATGTGTAATTTTCAGACTCACTATTGAAAATTCGGAAGCCATCTTTCCACCCTTCTGCATTTAAAACATCTAACCAATGCCTTTCTTCTTTTGTAAAGCCGGGAGTCCCTGAAAGCCTTGATGGGTTGTGTATGTCTTTATCAGTATGACACATATTCCAGTCTCCCGCAATAATAATATTCGAATGACTTTGGCTTAATTCATCTATGTATTGTTTAAACGCAATCAAAAAACCTAATTTATATTTTTGTCGAGCTAAACTTGATGCTCCGCTTGGTAAATAGGCGTTTACAATTACCAAATCCGAATAAATAAGCTGCATTACCCTTGCTTCATCATCCCAAAGAGGATCTCCCATTCCAAACATAACTTTTTTAGGTGGTGTTTTGGCAACAGCCAAAACGCCACTGTAACCTTTTTTTACCGCTGAAAATCCAGCTGTCCAATAATCTGGAAACAATTCGTCAATTGCATTGAAGTCTCCGAACCTAACTTCTTGAAATAATAAAATATCCGCCTTTGTGGATTCCCACCATGGAATCATCCCTTTTCTTATGCATGCCCGAATGCCATTACCATTGAGGCTAATGATTTGCATTGCTTTTATTGAAGCGTCAACCTGGCTTCTCCGATTTTTTTATTCGAAGTATAAATTGCCAAATTATAAGAACCACTTTTCAAATCCGTCTGAACGTTAAAGGACAAACAGCAACCTGTTGAAGATCCATTATAATTAACAACTTGGGAAGACGAATAAATCATTTTCTCTCCCTTGACCCACATTGTCTTTTGCTTTTCATTTGTTGCTAATACTCTATTATCTGGAGTATTTATTCTTAGATATAAAGTTTTTTCTCCTCTGATAGTCAAATCGTTTTTCGCTATCGTCATACACGCTTTAATTCGATTCGCTTTAGATGCAGAATTCGTAACTTTCTCAATTCCTTTCCCATTGATTCGGTAAGCACTAGCTTCGATACTACTTAATTGAAGTTTCGCTCCTTCTTTAACTTTTTTCTCAAGAGAGCTACTTTTAACTACTTCC
>MDSX01037431.1_pt1 | contig 25012 bp, 22 predicted proteins | sample 811141 | NCBI WGS metagenome assembly MDSX01 (sample SAMN05326642, study PRJNA326480) | marine metagenome | isolation source: seawater | place: Atlantic Ocean: South East | collected 2010
ATGCACCAGAATTTGAGCAAATGAAGGATGGTGTTGGTATTGTAAATTGTGCAAGAGGTGGAACAATAAGTGAGAATGCTCTCATTGAGGCAATAAATTCTGAGAAGGTCAAATATGTTGCTACGGATGTTTTTGAAAATGAACCTCCAACGGATGATAGGATTCTCCGAATTGATAATGTTGGTTTGAGTCCTCATATTGGAGCCAGTACCCAGGAAGCTCAAGAGCGTGTAGGTGTTCAATTAGCAAAAAGCGTGATAGAATATTTTTCATAAATGCCAAGACTATATCCATTTAAAGCTCTAAGACCAGATAAGAAATATGTTGAAAAAGTATCCGCTAAATCAACAGATTTTCCCTTGAAAGATGATTTAGTTCGAGAAATCCAAAATAACCCTCATACTTTTCATCATGTTACTAAAAGTCATTTAAGGTATTCAGGATCATACCAATCTCCCGAAAAGTTTTTGCCTTTTGCTTCAAACTATATAAAGTCGATGAAAAATGCAGGTGTATTGATTAATGAAAGTGAGGATTCGTTTTATTTATATGAACAAGTATTTAAAAATGGAAATTCCATTAAAGGCATCATTGGTTTGTATGCTGTGGAGGACTACAGGAATAATACGATTAAAAAACATGAGGAAATCAGACCAAATAGATTGCAATATTTAGTTGAGTTATTTAAGACAGCTAGAGTCCTTGGCGAGCCAACATTACTTGCTTTTAAAGGTGGTATCTCTTTAGATAAATATTCTAAAGAATCTATTTTTTCATTTGAATCCCCTGATGGAAAAAAACATCATGTTTCTAAAATATCATCAATTGATGATATTAATAAACTGTCAAAAGAGTTTGAACAAATAGATAGTTTTTACATTGCTGATGGTCATCATAGAAGTGCATCAGCAGAAAAATTTAATCATTCATCATCAAAATTTCAAAATGACAAAACAATGTGTTTTGTTGTAGCTGAAGATCAATTAGAAATAAAGCCATTCCATCGATTAATTAAACCAGTTTTATCAATAAATAAAGATGTTTTAATAACTAAGTTGTCAAATAATTTTAAGGTATTTAGGTCATATGAATCATTATATGATGTCAAAGAGCAAGGTAGTTTTGGTTTATATATTGATAATGAATGGTACCATCTAAGTTATAAAAATAAAAACAGTGATTTATTAGATGTAGAAATCATTGAAGATTACATTGTTAAGAATGTTTTTGGTATTTTGGATAGTCGAACAGATTCTCAAATTGCATTCCACCCTTACACTAATGGGGAGAAAGAGATGTGTGACCTGGTAAATAAAGAAATTTATAGAATAGCTCTTACTAATAAGCCATGTAATTTTAGTGATGTACGTCAAATATCAGACAGTAATAAAACATTACCACCAAAATCAACTTACATAGAGCCAAAGCTCAGGTCTGGAATGATTATTCAGGAATTTTAGTAAAAAAGTTGTTATAAACAATCAAGCTATCAAAGTCTTTCTTTGCGTAGCAAGGTTGTATGTGACGTAAATCCCAACACTAAATAATAGTTGGCTAACAAGCGTAGCTCTGAAGAATGGAACACCTGCTGCATATGAGCTCATAAGTCCAGAAAAGTCTTTGGTGTATTCTAACGCAATCCATGAACCAGTATTGGTAACTAAAAAGAATATAACTGCACTTAGAATGCTTCCAGCAATTACACTCAATATACTTAGGCGGTTTTTAAGTGCCATGCCAAATACTATTATAAAAATAAAAGAAATGTATACGAACAAAAATGTGGTCGAAAACATGTATTCCATGTAAGTGGGAGAGGAGAGGCCTAATATAAAGTCTCCAAAGAATAATGAACATAATGTTATTAAAAATGCAGTAGATCGTTTTTGAAACAAGACTCCTCCCATTAAAGCAATTGATCCGACTGGATTAAAGTTAGGGATATTAAATGTCACTCGGATAGTAATAAGTGCTACTATAATAGAAGTTAGTATGATTATGTCTTGTTTTTTCATTATTTTTTAACTCTTATGCAAATGTAAAAATCTTTTCAGTACTATGAAACTTGACAAAATGTCGCTGTGTTAATTATTGTTAATTTTATTATATTAAAATATTGATAATCAATTACTTATACTCACAATATGAGGTATATTAAAGGTTAATAAATATATATCGTGCTGCAAATTGTTAACATATGTTAAATTAACAAATGTAAATTAAGTTTACATTTGTTAACAGAAATGAGTATCAATAAAAGAGTAGTTCAGTTAATCGAAAAAACATCGATATCTAATGCGTCGTTTTCTGAGGCAACAGGAATTAGTAAAGTAATTTTATCTCATATAAGTTCTGGGAGGAATAAGGTAAGTCTAAATGCAGTTAAACAAATATTAAAAGCATTTGGTAACGTTAATGCAGATTGGCTAATATTGGGGCATGGAAGCATGTTTAAATCAATCAATAAAGACGATAAGTACCAAGAACTAGAGCAGCATGTTAATCTCTTAAAGCGTGATATGGAGTTTTATAATGATAAAATGAAAAATAAGATATCTTCATTACAATTGCTAATCGATAAACTCAAAAGTAGTTGAGCTATTTTCTATTTTTAATCTCGTCTCTCAGCAAGGCTGCTCTGGCGTAATCTTCAATTTTTAGTGCTTTCTCAAGTTCAATATTCAGTTCGTCAATGTTTAGTTGATTTAAATCGTCTTGATTGTCAGTTTCTTTGATGGCATTATCTTCATGTTGCATTTCAATAGTTTCATTTTCTTCATACTGAATACCAGCATCATCAAGAATTGATTTGTATGTATAAATGGGGCATTTTACTCGAAGAGCAAGTGCTATGGCATCACTAGTGCGTGCGTCTATATTCAGAATTTTCCCTTCCTTTTCAGTAACTAGTGTTGAGTAAAAAACACCTTCATCTAGTTTATTAATAATTACTTCTTTAAGTGTGATTTCATAGTTATTGAAAAAATCATGCATTAAATCATGAGTGAGTGGTCTTTGGGGTTTTAATCCTTCAATTACAAGTGCAATGGATTGTGCTTCATATCCTCCAATGACAACGGGTAGTTTGAGTTCACCATTTTCTTCACCTAAAATAAGGGTATAGCTATTCCTTTGGGAGTGACTCGATGTTAGACCTACAATATTTAATTCTATTTTGTCTGCCAAAATGAAGTGCTTTTATGATTAATTAAGATTATTGATTATCCTTTAATTTCTCTAATTCGTTTAGTTAGTCTAGGTAATATGTCAAATGCATCTCCTACAATCCCGTAGTCGGCTGCCTTGAAAAAAGGTGCTTCAGGATCAGTATTAATAACACAGATAACTTTACTGCTACTCACACCTGCTAAATGCTGAATAGCTCCTGATATACCAGCTGCAATGTACAGATTCGGTTTTATAGTTATTCCTGTTTGGCCAACGTGTTCACTATGTGGTCTCCATTCCATATCACTTACAGGTTTTGAGCATGCAGTTGCTGCTCCTAATGCTTCGGATAGATCTTCAACAAGATTCCAGTTTTCAGCAGCTTTTAACCCTCTGCCAGCTGAGATTACAAGTTCTGCTTCGGTTAATGGTATTTTACCAGTTTCTTTTTCTGTCTTTAGGATTTTGGTATTAAGATCTTCTTTAGATACATTGATGTTATGTGAAATAATCTCAGATTTGGATTCATAACTATTAACTTGGTATGAATTTGGAATTATAGAAAGAATCTTATTGGCTTGATTAACCTGAACATGTGCAATGGCTTTATTTGAAAAAGCTGTTGTTTTCACTTTAAATCCATCTGAAGTATTTACCATCCCAATTATCCCTGTAACAAGAGCAGCATCTTGCTTAATAGCTAAGAGTGGTGCAATTGACTTACCAGTGTAGGTTTGAGATAATACGATAATTTGACCATCATTGTTGGAGCTTAATTCACTTAAAGTTTTGGCGTAAGTATTTGGATTAAAGTCTTGATAAACATCACCTTGAACATTAATTTCCTTATGAGCCCCATATTGACCAAGATTTTCTTGACCTTTATTGCCTATTGAAACGGCAATACAGGTTGTGCTAAGTTGATCAGCTAAATCTCTGCCGTATGAGATTGCTTCGAAACTTGATTTTTTATATTTTCCGTTGTCGCTTTCTGAAAAAACTAGTATTGCCATTGTTAAAATAATTTTTCTTCGTTGTGTAAAATATCAATTAAACTCTCTGCGTTTTCGGCATCAATTAATTTCACTCCAGTCTTGGAAGGAGGTAGTTCGTATTTAATAACTTGAGTGTAATTAGATTCGCCAGTAGCTTCTAAAACAGAAAGAGGCTTTGATCTTGCCATCATTATCCCACGCATGTTTGGAATTCTGGGTTCACATAAGTCTTTTTGTGCACTAACCACACAAGGCACTGCTGAAGAGACAGTTTCTTTTCCACCATCAATATCCCGATTAGCTTCGATTGTATTTTCTTTATATTCAAGTTCTGTAACAACATTGATGATAGGGTAGTTCAAAATTTCTGCAATTAAACCTTGGACCATTCCTCCATTATAATCAATGGATTCTCTGCCTGTTAGAATTAAATCATATGAATTGTTTTTGGCATGATGGGCTATTTGTTGAGCAACAAAAAATGCATTAATTGGTTGTGCATCTACCCTAAATGCTTCATTAGCACCCATTGCTAGTGCTTTTCTTATAACTGGATCACAATCCACTTCACCAACAGTGATAACGTTAACATTGCCTGAGTTAGTTTCGGCAATTTCAATTGCTCGAGTTAGTGCAAGTTCATCATAAGGATTAATTATGAATTGTACACCGGACTTATCAAAGATTGTGTCGTTATCTTTAAAAGTTATTTTTGTTGTAGTATCTGGAACTACACTTACACATACTAATATTTTCATAAAAATAAATGTTGTTTTTTTGTTCTGCGAAAGTACAATTTATACTTTAAGATAATGTCTAACTTACATAGAATTAAACAGATTAAATTAATTTTAAATGACTCTCCTAATGATGAGTTTTTGAACTATGCATTAGCTACGGAATATGTTTCCATAGGTAAATTAGAGGATGCTTTGGAACTTTTTAAAAAATTAGTATCTCAAAATCCACAGTATTTTGCGACATACTATCATCTCGGTAAACTTTATGAAAAGCTAAATGATCCGATCAATGCTCAGAAATCTTATGAAAAAGGGCTGGATGTGACAAAAAAAATGAATGAAAGACATGCAAATAACGAATTAAGAGGTGCACTTGATGAATTGTTGTATTAACCATAAATAGCGTAATTAAATGAAACATCAATCATTAAATCCTAATTTTAAGGAGTTAATTAAACAAAAATTGAAAGGTCAGCACTTTATGCACCTTGTAGGCTTTGATATAACTCATATCAATTGCGGAATAATTGAGGGGGAGATGTTACTTGAACAGAAACACCTTCAGCAATTTGGTTTTGTTCATGGAGGAGCAACATCAACTATTTTAGATATTACAATGGGCTTTGCAGCCTATTCAGTTATACCTGCAGGTAAAGGTGTTGTTACAGCTAATATTAGCATAGATTTTTTAAATCCAGGTGAAGGAGATAAAATTATTGCAATTGGAGAGGTTGAAAAAGCTGGAAATAAAATGGTTTTCACCCAAGGTAAAGTTTTCACTGAGAAAGATGGCAAACGAAAAATAATAGCATCTGCTAGATCTGTGATGGCAGTGGTTGATGCATCAGATTAATTTGCACTAGTTGAATCTTTTTAAAATTTACCATCTTTTTTGATTATAAATTTGCATAGCCAAACATCATGAAGATAATTATTGCTGGTGCAGGAGAAGTAGGTTACCACTTAGCTAAATTACTTAGAAAGGAGTCTCATAGTATTGTTTTAATAGATACACGTGTATCTATATTATCAAGAGCTGATTCAGAATTAGATTTATTAACTATTCATGGAAATGCATACTCTATCAGTGTTTTAGATAAAGCAGGTGTATCTAGTGCAGATCTATTAATCGCAGTTACTTCCTCCGAGACAGCTAATTTGACTATAGCTACTTTGGGTAAACAACTTGGGGCAAAAAAAACAATATCTCGAGTGAATAGTTCAGAATTTCACAAGTTGAAAGATAGACTAGATCTAGAACGATTAGGAATAGATGTCATTATTTCACCTGAGGAGTTAGCATCCAAAGAAATCATTCGGTTGTTAAGGAGATCGTCATTTACAAATGCATTTGACTTCGAGTTTGGTAAGTTAACCTTGCTAGGGGTGTACTTGGAACAGGGTAGTAGTATAATTGACAAAAAAATTGGAGAGTTTAAATCTTTCGATTTAAATAATCAATTTAAAATAATTGCACTTGAACGCAATGGAATTCCAATAATTCCCGATCAAGATTTTATCTACTATAAAAATGATCATGTTTTTTTTCTATGTCTTCCTGCTGGAATTGAGCAGATTAGGGAAATATGTGGCAAACAAAAATTAGAGGTTAAAAATGTCATGATACTTGGCGGTGGTAACATTGGTCACAACGCAGCTAAAAAATTAAGTAGAAAGAAGCATGTAAAATTGATTGAATCTAACACTGAACGTTGTCAAGAGTTAGCTGATTCTCTTCCAGATACATTAGTAATTAATGATGATGGTCACGATGTTCATTTATTAGAGGACGAAAATATATCTGAAATGGACGCTTTTATAGCTGTCACAGGTAATTCAGAAACTAATATTATGAGCTGCTTAGTGGCAAAAAATCATGGTGTCAAAAAGACAATAGCCATGGTAGAAAATATTGATTACATTAACTTATCTCAAACAATCGGAATTGATACTTTAATAAATAAAAAATTGATTGCTGCTAATAATATCTTTAGGTATGTTCGACGAGCTGATATTATTAATATAGCCGGTATTCACGGTATCGATGCCGAAGCTATAGAAATCCATGTGAATGAAAATTCAAAAGTTACTGAAAAGACTATTGGTGAATTAAAGCTACCTAATGACGCTATTATTGGTGGCATTATTCGAAATGATGAAGGGATTATTGCTTATCCTGCTTTTCAAATTGAGGCGAATGATAAAGTTGTCATTTTTGCTTTACCAGATTCAATCAAAAAAACATTAGCATATTTTAACTAATTTATTTCATGTTTCATTTTAAAGCCATATTGCATATTCTTGGAACACTATTGCTATTGAACGGATTATTTATGGCAAGTATATTGCCAGTAAGTTGGTATACAGGTTCATCAGATTTTAATCCCTTACTTTATTCCTCCGTACTATCATTTAATTTAGGTATTGTTATTTGGTGGTTAACTCGAAAAGTAAAAAAAGAATTATCAAAAAGAGATGGGTATATCATTGTAACCTTTGGTTGGCTTATTATGGGAATGTCAGGTTGTTTGCCTTTTTTATTAAGTGGAACAATTGATTCAATTCCATCGGCTCTTTTTGAGACTATTTCAGGCTATACTACTACTGGGGCTTCAATATTGAATGATGTGGAAGCATTGACTCCAGGTTTAATGTTATGGAGAAGTATGACTCAATGGATTGGTGGTATGGGAATAATTGTATTGACTGTTGCTATTCTTCCTTTACTAGGAGTTGGTGGAATGGAACTTTTTACTGCGGAATCTCCAGGACCATCTTCAGTTAAGATTCATGCCAAAATTACGGATACAGCCAAGCGACTCTGGTTAATTTATGTATTGATAACTGGTGCCGAAGTTGTTTTATTAAAGTTTGCTGGAATGTCATGGCTAGATGCCATAAATCATTCTTTTACTACTGTAAGCACTGGTGGTTTTTCAACTAAAAATGCGAGTATTGCGGCTTATGAAAATCCATTGATTGAATACATTATTTCAGGGTTTATGTTAATTGGTGGAATTAACTTCACGATCATTTATTTTTTATGTAAATTTTCATTTCGGAAAGCTGCAGAAAATGAAGAGTTTAGGGTTTATTTAGGGATTGTTTCCTCGTTTGTCATTCTAATTACTACAACACTAATCTTGACAACGGATGATCAGATTGAAAAATCTTTTAGACAGGCTTTTTTTCAAGTAACAACAATAGTTACTACGACAGGTTTTTCAACTTCAAATTACGCTACATGGACACCATTTGCTTATATGTTAATTGTATTCTTAATGTTTGTTGGCGGAAGTGCTGGTTCTACGGCTGGAGGTGTAAAAGTTGCAAGGCACTTGATTATTTTTAAAAATTCATATATAGAATTTAAACGCTTATTACATCCAAGAGGTGTTATTCGTGTGAGAATGAATAATCAGACTGTTGATTCTAAAAATGTATACAATGTATTAGCTTTCTTCTTTATATATCTTTTAGTATTTGTAATGGGTTCATTGGTGATTTCGGGGTTTGGATACGATATTGTTACATCAGCAGGAGCAAGTATTGCATGTTTAGGTAATATAGGTCCAGGTTTTGGTGGGGTAGACCCTAGTAATTCTTTTGCTTTTTTTGGTGATGGTACAAAATTATTTTTGTCATTTTTAATGTTACTTGGAAGACTTGAATTATTCACAGTTTTAATCCTTTTTACGCCAGCGTTTTGGTATAATGTTTAAAAAATGACATTATACTCATCTTAATTCTATTATTTTTGATGAATTCTTAAGTGTAATGAATAATCTATTTATAAAGTTATTTACTTATCTAGTCATTATTATACTGTCTGGACAAGGCGTTTTTGCTCAATCAAAATCAAATAAAGGCAAGGATTTTTGGGTTGGCTTCATGAAGCACAAAGAAGGTTCTTCATCGAAAACATCTCTTTACATTACTGCTGATTCAAACACGTCTGGTACTGTTTCAGTTCCAGGAGAATCATGGTCTCAAAATTTCTCAGTTACTGCTAATTCAGTTACTGTTGTGACTATCCCCTCGAATAAATCATACAATGATTGTTCGGATTGTATAACCAAAAAAGGGGTAAATGTAACATCAAAGAAAGATATTATTGTATATGCTCACCACTATCAAGACGACCAATCAGATGCTACTTTAGTTCTGCCAACTCGAACATTAGGAAAGAGTTATTTTGTTGTTGGTTACAATCAAGTTTCGTTAGATAATTCAGGGCGGAATACATTTGGTATTGTAGCTGTTAAAGATGGCACTAAAATTAATATTACCCCAACACAATCTATTTCCAAAAATGGTGGGGGTACTTTGCCTGCAAATGCTACTTATTCCATAACTCTAGATAAAGGTGATTTTTATCAGGGTGTTGCAAGTAGCGGAGCCTTTTCTGCTGATTTAACAGGTACGCAAATAGAAGTGATCGACACTGGTGCAAATGCAAATTGTAGAAGTATTGCTGTTTTCTCTGGTAGTACTTATTTGTCTATAAACTCAGGATGTTCTGGAACACGATCAGGTGATAACCTACTTGAGCAAATGTTTCCAATAACATCATGGGGAAGTAGTTTTGTTCTTGTACCTGCTTTAGGAAGAAATAGCGATAATTTTCGTTTTATAGCATCTGAAGATGGTACTGAGGTGGTAGCTTTCAATACTGGTGCTGCACCGGATGTTTTCTATCTTAATAAAGGAGATTTTGGTGAGATTGATAAAGAAGCAAATGTTAGAAACGTAGTATCGAATAAGCCTATTATGGCAGTTCAATTTCAGAGGACAGCCTCTTGTGATGGTTGGAGAAATCGAACGGGTGATCCATCCATGACTATTTTAAACCCCTTAGAACAAACATTAAAAGACATTACACTGTATTCTAGTAGTTTTTATGATATTGATAACCATTATATCAATGTAGTAATACCTACTTCAGCTAAGTCTACATTTACCGTAGATGGTGTTGGAAAAACTTTTACTGCAGTGCCCAATAATGCAAACTACAGTTATACTCGTTTTTCTGTTACTGCTGGGAATCATAGGTTGAAGGCTGCTGCGGGTTTTATTGCTACCGCTTATGGAGAGGGAAGATATGAAAGCTATGGGTATGCAGCAGGAGCAAATGTTAAGGATTTGACTGCTACCGCTAGTGTTGCCAATTCAACTCTAAATACAATCTCATCGTCTTGTGTTGGAAGACCTACAAAATTTAGAGGAAATGCAGAATACAAAGCAGTTAGGTGGAAATGGTTCTTTGGTGATGGTGATACCTCAAGTACACAAAATCCAACACACGTTTACAGTGATACAGGGGTTTTTCAAGCCAAGTTGTATGTTTATAAGCCTACGTTTGATGGTTGTAGTAATTATGATTCAGCTTTTGTTGAAATTAGTGTTTACGATCCACCAATAGCAAAACTATCTTATGGTAGTATTTGTGATAGTTCCACTGTTGTTTTTAACGACATAAGTATAATACCTTCAAAAGAAGAACGTTTAACTACAATATGGAATATTGATGATGCACCAACTAAATACTCAAAAAACGCATCTAACTATTTTGATACAATTGGAAAATTTCCAATCAGGATGGAGATCATAACAAAGAATCAATGTAGGGATACAATTATTGATACATTAGTAGTGAACCCAACACCAGAAGCTGATTTTTTATCTAATGATGTCTGTTTCTCTGATTCGTCATACTTTACAAATACATCTAAAATAAGTTCTGGTACAATTGATACTTATGTTTGGGAATTTCCAAATTCTGATGGTGATAGCATTTCCTCACCGACTTATTTCCTAAAAGATTCAGGTAATTATATTATTACTTTGACTGTTTTGTCAGACAGCGGTTGTTCTAATATAGCCAGTAAGACAGTTTATAAATATCCAAATTTTGACGTAGCATTTTTATATAACGACACCTGCTTTGGATTTGGTAATACATTTAATAATACATCAAAAATTGATGGGGGCAGCTTTACAGACACCATTTGGACTACTTCAAGTCTTGATACGGCATATTCTTATGATTATGATAATCAATTTTCATCTGTAGGGACTTACACAATTAAACTTGTCATGGAACAAGACAGTTTTTGTAAAGACTCATTTGTACAAGACATAAATGTAAATCCTTTGCCTTCACCAGATTTTAAAGTTAGGAATACTTGTTTTGGTGATAGTACGCAGTTTATTGATGCTTCAGCTATAGTATCAGGTTCTTACACGCAATACTGGGATTTATCTGATGGTTTTACAGACGAAGGGGATTCAGTAAAAGCAAAATATATTAACGGTGGTCAGAAAACCATCCTTTTAAAACTGGTTTCAGATGAAGGTTGTGAGGCTGATACGTCTAAATCAATTGTCATTACCTCTCCTGAAATTAAAGATATAAATGTTAAAGCTATTTGTAATGGACTTACCCAACAAATAAGCTCAACAAATAGTATGGGACTGGATAGTTTTGTTTCATATAGTTGGGAGATTGATGGGTTAACTGTCTCGTCAGATTCTGTATTTGATTATAAAGCTATTAACGCAGGAATGAATAAAATTCAGTTGTTTGTTCAAACAAAAAATGGTTGTACAATTAGCTTTTTGGATAGTTTTGTTGTGTATCCACTTCAGTCAACAGCTTTTTTTATTGACGACCAGTGTTTAAACTTACCCATTTCTCCTATTGATTTTTCAACCATAACGCCACCTAGTACTTTTACTAAATATGAGTGGTTTCTTGATGGAAACTTTATTTCATCAAGTATAAGACCAAAACTTACTCCAGCTAATATTGGCACACATACTTTATTGCTCAAGACTACAAGTACCGATGGATGTATTGATAGTGTTTTGAATTCATTTTTAATTCATCCATTACCTAAAAGCTCTTTCAATTCAACGTTCAATTGTTTTGGTGATAATACTGAAATTAATAATACTAGTACAATAACCTCTGGATCTATTGATCTAAACCAATGGTCAGTTGATGGTAATAACTTTAACACCAAAAATGTAACTTATAAGTTTCCTGATGTAAACACATATTCAGTAGAGCTAATAACAACTAGTAATGAAGGTTGTAAGGATACTCTAATTCAAGATGTTATTATTAATCCTTTACCTGAATTATTGATTTCTTTAGATAGTGATACTGGCTGTATTCCTTTTGATATTCAAGTTGTGAATAATTCAACCATCCAATCTGGATCAATATCAGAATATCGATATAATTGGGGAGATGGTAACAGCAGTGTAGGTTCAAATCCTGGTTTTACATACACTAGTCCAGGTAAGTATGGTGTATCTATTCGAGGTACGTCGGATAAAGGTTGTGTGGATTCTGTTATGTTATCTGATTCTGTCGTAGTGTTTGATAATCCGAAGGCAGATTTTTATTATACGCCAGAAGACCCTTCAACATTAAAAAATGTAATTACATTGGTTGATAGTTCCTCAAAAGATGCGATTGATTGGATATGGACAGTCAGTGACGGTGGTTCTTACAGTGGCTCATCTGCACAGCACACTTTTATAGATTCTGGTAATTATATTGTAACTCTTCGTATAATTAATAACAATGGATGTTTTGATGAAGAGACAAAAATTATATATGTGAATGCGGATTTATTTATCCATATTCCTAATGGTTTTTCTCCAAATGGTGATGGAATTAATGATACTTATGGATTAGCCGGAATGACGCAAGGTGTTTTTCAAATGGAAATGGATATATACAACCAGTGGGGGGAAAAGGTATTTCATTCTGAAAATGTGAATGATCGATGGGATGGAACCTATCAAGGGGAGCCTGCCCAACAGGGAGTCTATTTGTTTAGAGTTAGATATACCAATCCAAAGCAAACCAAATGGTATTATAATAATGGTGAAATTCATTTAATGAGATAGAATCATTAAAACTCAATTTTATTCTATACCATTGTGAAATGATTCGTAATGCAATTGTGTTTACAACCTTCCTTTTTTTAGCTTCTTGCCAAAAAAATAATATGCTAAAAGTTCCAGAATTTTCGTTTAATTCAATTGATGGTCATCACATTAATTCTGATTCAATTCATGGAGATGCAACAGTGATATGTGTTTGGGCAACCTGGTGTGGTGATTGTATTCGTGAAATTCCTGAACTTAATGAGTTAGTAACTAAATATGCTAATAATAATCAGGTTAATTTTATTGCGTTAAGTGATGAGGACGAAGCAACTGTTCGTAAATCATTAAAACGTTTCCCGTTTAACTTCCAACACGTAGTCAATTCAAAATCATACAGCGATCAATTAATTACTGGTGCTGTTAAACATTTTCCACAAGTAGTTGTTATAGATGATGACTTGAATGTAATTTATGAGGTAACTGAAAATAAAGGCAAAATTTTTAACGTCTTAGACTCACACATTCAAGATATCATTAAATAGTAATCATTGAAAAATAAACTCTGTTCTAAAAACAACCAGCATTCTTTCACCGCTAGATATTTTAGTTCCACAAAAAGTATTGCTAGTGATGATTGGCGTGCGTTTTTAAATAATCAAAACCTGTATCTTAGTATAGAGTATTTAAATGCTCTTGAAATTGGATTGCCAAGCTATAGTTTTCGTTATGTCCTATTTTATAATAAAGATGAAAAAGTTGTTGGATTAGCATATTTCCAAATAATTCATACCACAGAAAATGACATAAAATTTGAAGCTCTTTCTAATAAAATGAATGGTTTATTGCCAAATTCCCTCAAGAAATGGATCAAAACTAGATTGCTTATTTGTGGAAATGCTTTTGCTACAGGAGAGAATGGATTTTTATTTTCAGATGATGTATTAAAAAATGATAGGCTTCAATTGATTGATGAAGCTACTAAATACCTAATTGACAAAGAAGATATTCAAAATAGAAGAATTTCAATATCATTAATCAAGGAGTTTTGGCATAGAAACAATCTAATGTCATCTAAATTTATTAACTATGGTTATCATGAATTAAATATTGATGTGAATATGATTGCTCAAATTGACTCTAACTGGACTAGTTTCAATGATTATATGAATGCTCTAAATTCAAAGTTTCGAACAAAAACAAAGCAAGTTTTTAAAAAATCTGAAAATCTTGACATTATTGATTTTAATATAATTACCATTATGGAAAGGTTACCAGAGATTGAAGAATTGTACAATCATATGGTTAATAGGTCAAGCTTTTCTTTTGGTAGGTTAAATGCAAATACATTATTGAAACTCAAGGAAAATTTGGGAAAGGCATTTTATTTCAAAGGTTATTTATTGAATGATAAATTAATTGGTTTTGCTACTGCTACAAGAATAGATAAAGAACTAGATGGAAATTTTATTGGGATTCATCATCATTACAATAAAGATTATTCTGTTTATCAACGAATTTTATATGATTTTATAACGTGTGCTATTGATGAAAGATTAAAAACTGTCAGATTAGGTAGAACTGCTGAGGAGATAAAGAGTGGAGTAGGGGCTATGCCTAATGAAATGAAGTTTTATGCTAAACATCAAAACAGATTTAAAAACAGTATAATAAAGCCTTTTTTAAGTTTATTAAGACCATCTGAATTTAATTTAAGAAGACCTTATAAAAATAGAAATATGATTAAGAAAGGTGCTTAAATTAAAGCTTTGATGACAACTATTAATGAAAATAATATGAGAAGCATTCCTATTATTTTTGATAAAGAAATAAGATTTTTTGGGTTTAAATAATCGGCTATAAAGGATGCACCAAATACTTTCATGACATCAGTGGTAAATATGCCTATTAATATTCCAAAAATGAACCAATAAATATGATATGATTCTGTAAATGTTTGTTCTGCAATGGTTACAAATCCAATCCAAATAACAAATACTGCTGGATTAATAAAATTGACTGTAAAGCCCTGCATAAAGGGTTTAATCGCTTTTTTTGGCAATTGTTTTTCTTGATCATTAGATAGTTGAACTGGTTTAAATAAGATCGAAATTCCAAAAAATGCTAGAATACCTGCACCAATAATTTGAGAACTTGTTTGGTTAACATAATTAATTAGAAACTCTTTTGAAAATATAAGACAAATGAAAGCAACGAATATGTCGCTCAGTAATATTCCAAGTGCAGTTAGAATTCCATTTAATTTACTACCTTGAAGTGAGTTTTTAATCAGAGTAAAGAAGACAGGACCAATTATGAATGAGGTGCCTAATCCAATAAATAACCCCTGAATTATCGGAATCATCAATTATTTCTTAAATATTTAAAGTCAGTGTAAAACGTTCCAAAAGGTAATATTGCTGCAATTAATATGATCACAAATGTTTTATTTGACCATGATAATTTCTGTTTCATTATAATCGAAAAAAATACATAAGAAATAAATAAAATACCGTGAGGCATCCCAATAGATTTTACAACTGCATCATTTTGAAAAAAATATTTTAATGGTACACCAATGCCAATAAGTACTATAAATGAAAATCCCTCTAAAAATGATATTATTCGATATATGTTTAACATATGTGCGAATTTATCATTCTTAAATGTTTTATTGCTATTTAGCTTATAATTTATATTATGTTAACTAAGTTATTCTAATATAGGGGAGCAATGATTATATCGCTCCCCTATATAAAATTATTGATTATCAATAAAATCTTTCATGGTTTTGTATTTATCCATTTTTTCAAGTCGTGCGTATATTTTCTTCATAGTTTTAGCTAATTCTATTTTATCGGAGGATTCCATATCTGCATTATTATCAAAAACATTTTCAAATTCTACGATTGCTAATTCATATTGTGCATATATCTCAGCTTCTTTTTTTTCTATAATACTTGGTTTATACTCACCATCTAATTCTTCTACAATCTTTGCAACTTTTCCTAGATACATTACCCCTTTGTTATATGCAGCATCATAATATGTAGGATCTATTTCCAATATTTTATCATAATCAGCAGCGGCTTTTTCTGTATCATTTAAACCTTCATAACTAATTGCTCTGGCAAAATAGTAAATTGTATTTCCAGGATCATCTGCAATTGCAATACTTAATTTTTCAATAAGTTCTTTACTTCTTCCCTGCTTAAGAAATATGTCTAATTCCATATTTATAAGCGTTTTGTCTGTTTCATTATATTCTTTTCCAGTTTCTATAGTTTGCAATGCTGCTGTTGTATCTCCTCCATTGAGATGAATTCTTGCAAGACTTGCATAAATATTGCTTTCAGCTGTCCCTCCATCAATAAGTTTTTGAAAAACTTTTTTTGCATTTTCGTCATTTCCATCATTCATTGCTGAATATCCCATCATTTGTTGTAATACTTGTTTTGTAAGATTATTTCTTTTTAGTAGCCCGTCTGTGTCATATTTCATCAAAGGGACAGCTAGTTCGAACTCTTTGTATGCATCACCATATTTCTCAGATTGATACGATCCATAAGCCCTATTGTACAAGCCTATAGCTACGTTCAGTAAATTAGCTTCAGATTCTCTTGTAACCTTATTTTTAACATCTGTTGCAATTGCATTTTGAAAGGCCTCTAATGCAGTTAAAATTGCATCTGGATATTTTGCACTTAAATCATTATTTAATGTTGAAACCTTTAAAAAAGTTAAACCTCTATAATACCACATCTTTGGTGAGTTTGCGGTTTTTGGATTTACTTTTGTTTGTTCTGCCCATTTAAGAAGATTGTCATAATCTCTGTCTGAATCAGGCTTGGTCATGTCTTCTAATTCCATTTTCATGGACTCTACAGAGAACTTTTGAGCTTTAGTCGATAGTCCCAGCAAAAGGAATGTAATCAGTAAAATATTCGTTCTAATTTTTGTCATTTTATAATTATTTTCTATTCAGATTTTGTATTTGTTTGCTCTTCAGTATTGTTTTCTGAATCATCAGAACTAATTTCAATACTGTCTTCATCCTCTTCCTCTACTTTGGGAACCTTTGCAACAGAAGCTATATTATCATTTTCTCTAATTTTTATTAGCCTAACTCCCTGTGTTGCTCTTCCCATTACTCTTACATCTTCCATTTTCATTCTAATGGCTATACCATTTCTAGTAATAATCATTAAATCATTTTCATCGGTTACATCTTTGATAGCAATTAAGCTACCGGTTTTTTCTGTAACGCTAAGTGTTTTCACACCCTTACCACCTCGACCTGTTATTCGGTAATCACCAATATCTGTTCTTTTTCCATAGCCTTTCTCGGACACTACCATGATCGATGTATCGGTATCATCGTTATCATTAACACAAACCATTCCAATTACTTCATCTTGTTCATTTTCAAGTCTTACTCCCCTCACTCCTGCTGCAGTTCTTCCCATTGGTCGAACACCTGATTCATTAAATCGAATTGCCTTACCACTCTTTTTAGCTAACAATATTTCAGCAGTTCCATTGGTTAGTTTTGCTTCTAATAATTGATCACCTTCACGAATAGTTATGGCATTGATACCGTTGGTTCTTGGTCTAGAATATTGTTCAAGTGAGGTCTTTTTAATTGTACCATTTTTAGTACACATTACGATATAATTATTATTCACATACTCCTCATCTTTCAGATTACCTGTAGCGACAAACGCTCTAACAATATCCTCTGAAGGAATGTTAATGAGGTTTTGAATGGCTCGACCTTGAGAAACTTTACTTCCTTCTGGAATCTCGTATACTTTCATCCAGAAACATCTACCTTGATCTGTGAAAAGTAATATATAATTATGAGTCATAGTTACAAATAGATGCTCTACAAAGTCTTTGTCTCTATGTTTAACGCCTTTGTTGCCTACCCCACCCCTTGATTGTGATTTATATTCAGTTAATGGCGTTCTTTTTATGTATCCCATACTGGAAATAGTTACAACCATTTCTTCATTAGCAATTAAATCTTCAATATTTATTTCACCAGCGTCTAATTCAATTGCAGTCCTTCTTTCGTCGCCATACTTGTTTCTCATTTCTAAAAGCTCATCTTTGATGATTTGCATTCTTCTAGATTCATCAGATAAAATATCCTTGAGGTCTGCAATGGTTGCCATAAGTTCGGCATATTCTGCACGAACTTTTTCAATTTCTAAACCAGTTAGTTTTTGCAAACGCATGTCAAGAATAGCCTTTGCTTGAATTTGTGATAATTCAAATTCTTTCATAAGACCATTCCTAGCCTCTTCAGCATTTTTAGATGCTCTAATTAACTTGATAACGGCATCTAGATTATCTAATGCTATGATTAGCCCTTCTAATATATGTGCTCTCTTTTCTGCTTCTTTTAAAAGATATTTAGTTCTTCTAACAACAACTTCGTGTCGGTGATCAACATAATGGTGAATCATATCTTTAAGATTCAACATTTCTGGTCGACCTTTTACTAAAGCAATATTATTTACACTAAAGCTAGTCTGAAGCGGTGTGTATTTGTATAGTTTGTTGAGTACTATATTAGGAATAGCATCACGTTTGAGGTCAAAAACAATTCTCAAACCTTGTCTTCCGCTCTCATCTCTTACTTCACTAATTCCATCAATTACTTTGTCATTAACCAAGTCAACTGCTTTGATTATTATTTGTGAGGGGCTTACTTGGTATGGCACTTCTGTAATCACAATTTGTTCTCTGCCTGTTTTTGAAACATCAAATTCAGCCTTACCTCTCATTACTATTCGACCCCTACCAGTTTCGAATGCATTTTTTACGCCTTCAGTTCCATATATCGTTCCTCCAGTTGGAAAATCTGGAGCTTTAACATGCTCCATTAGTCCTTCAATCGTGATGTTTTTATCATCGATATAGGCAATTGTTCCATCTATTACTTCTGTGAGATTGTGCGGAGCCATATTTGTGGCCATACCAACGGCAATACCTGCAGCACCATTAACTAAGAGATTAGGGATTCTTGCAGGAAGAACAGTTGGTTCTGATAAACTTTCATCAAAATTTGGACGAAAATCAACAGTATCCTTATCAATATCCGAAAGCATATCTTCTGCTATTTTTCGCATTCTTGCCTCTGTATATCGCATTGCTGCTGGAGGATCGCCATCTATACTACCGAAATTACCTTGGCCATCTACCATTGGGTATCTAAGACTCCAATCTTGAGCCATCCTTACCATTGTGTCATAAACTGAAGAATCTCCATGTGGATGGTACTTACCAAGTACCTCTCCCACTATTCTAGCAGATTTTTTATATGGACGATTGCTTGCTAAGCCAAGTTCAGTCATCCCATATAAAACTCTTCTGTGTACTGGTTTTAAACCATCTCTTACATCAGGTAAAGCTCTTGAAACGATTACTGACATCGAATAATCGATATAGGCAGTTTTCATTTCTTCTTCAATATTGATAGGTATTATCTTTTCGTTTTCCGAATTCATTCTAATCTGTTAGTTTAAGTTGTATGCAATCTATGTTCTTTATATCTGTAATAGTTAGTATTAACGCCTAAAATATTCACATTATTCCTACAGTTTTGGGGATAAAACAGCAATTTTTATTCACATGCTTAATTGGTTATTTTCAAGAATCTTTTTTTCCCATGAAAATCCAATTTCCATTCAATAAAAAAACCCTTATCAACAAGCCATTTATCAAGGGATTCTGTATAAAATTCACTGGTTTCAAAGTAAGCTGTTGTATTGGTATTTTTAATTTGGTTAGCTATTCTTTTATAAAACAATAATGGGTCTAAATCATCAACAAAAAGTGCAAGATGAGGTTCGTGATCCAAGACATTATTATGCATATTTTTCTTTTCTTCTTGAGCAATATATGGAGGGTTACTTACGATTATATCATATTGATCTATGCTATTATTTAAGATATTAAGTTCAAAAAAGTTTACATCTAGATTATTTTGATCTGCATTCCTTTTTGCTATTTTTATGGCTTTTTTGCTTATGTCACAGCCAGATATTTTACTATTTGGTAATCCCTTTTTTAACGCCAGTGCTATGCAGCCACTCCCAGTTCCAATATCGAGAATATTTGATGTAATTTTTTGCTCTCTCATGATCCAATGGACTAATTCTTCAGTTTCAGGTCTTGGTATAAGTACATTTTCATCAACGTAAATATGTATCGAATAAAAAAAAGTTTCATTTGTAATATATTGAACGGGTTTGCCTGATTTCAGCTCTAATAAAATGTCCTGATATGTTTTGATTAAAATAGTTTCAAGTCCAAGAATAACGTGCGTTTTATTTTTCTTTTCAACCCATTCTAGGATGATGTAAAATATACTTTCAGCTTCTGAATATCGATATGTTTTTTTTAATTCATCGATATAAAGTGCCTTTAGTAATCCAAGTTTCATGATTATGCAATTTAGATCTATATTTTGAATATAGATACTAATTTTCATTGTAAAATAGATTTTTAACTTTGAGGAGTGAATTCAGATGAAATATACATTGATAGATGCATTGAAATTGCTAAAAATGGCAAATTATATGTTGCTCCTAATCCTATGGTTGGATGTCTATTTGTTAAAGACGGAGTAATAGTTTCTGAAGGTTATCACCAAAAATATGGAGGCTCACATGCTGAGGTTAATGCATATAATTCTTTGCCTTCAGATATTGATCCCAAATCATGTGATGTTTATGTTTCTTTAGAACCCTGCTCTTATCATGGTAAAACTCCTCCTTGTGCTGATTTGTTGATCAAATTAAAACCTAAACGTGTTGTGGTAGGTTGTTTGGATCCTAATCCCAACGTTTCTGGGGCAGGTGTTGATGCCCTAATAGATGCGGGAATTAAAGTTGTAGTTGGTGTTTTGAAGGAAAAGTGTGAACTCTTAAATAAATATTTCTTTAAAGCTCAAAAACACAATCTCCCATATGTAACATTGAAATGGGCTCAAACTAAAAATAAATTTATGGCTAGAATGTCAGGCAGTCTCGAGAGTTCAAAAATCAGTGACATCAGAAATGATTCATTTGTTCATCATTTAAGAGCCTCACACCAAGCAATTTTAGTTGGTGCTAATACAATTAATAGTGATGATCCTCTATTGGATGTGAGGTTTTCAGAGGGTAAAAATCCCATTAAGGTCATTTTGTCTCCAGATTTATCTGTTGATTTTGAAAAACAGACATTTAATTTTGGCAAGACGTTGGTATTTAACAAATCCACTCATAAAGAGTATGAAAAATATCAATTGGTACAGACCAATCCAATTACTTTAGAGGGAATCCTAAGTAATTTGTTTGAAAAAGGAATTTATAGTGTTTTGGTTGAGGGTGGAATTCAAGTAATTCAAGCATTTTTAGATTCTGAATTATGGGATGAAGCAATAATTATTGAATCAAATAAAAATTGGAATAATGGCCGAAATGCACCTAATTTCAATAGAAATCCTTTAGTAGTCAAACAAGTTTACGATGATAACATATCATTCTATAATAAATTATAAAAATGGCCATTACTTTTTTAGTATTAAGCATTGTATTCAGTACTTTCATAAACCTTGTTTTCAAGTGGTTCGCAGTATTCAAAATTGACAAAATTCAAGCTATTCTGGTCAATTACTTAGTATGCTTTGTAATTGGATTTTTACTATCAGGTAATTACGACATTATAGGTACCATTAATTCTGAATGGTTTAAATTTTGTCTTTTATTAGGTTGTCTTTTTGTTGCTATATTTTTCAGCATGGCTTTGACTACAGAAAAATATGGTGTTAGTGTAAATGCAGTCAGTGCAAAGATGTCAGTTGTTATACCTGTTCTATTCGCTTACGCATATAATTCTGAAAAATTTTCAATTCAATTTATCTTCGGTATATTAATGTCATTATTCAGCATCTACCTTATAACTAAGAAGAATCAGACCGTAGTTCCAATAAAGTATGTTTATTTACCAATAATTGTATTTACAGGTAGTGGTTTAATTGATACATCCTTGAAGTTACTCGAATTAAACTATAGTAATAACGTTTCAATCAACACTATTTCATATTCTATTTTTCTTGGAGCTTTTATAGTTGGGACTTCATTTTATACCATTAAGGAACGATTTAATTTTAGTAATTGGTCAACTCGTAATATGATTTCGGGAGTTATCTTAGGGGTACCTAATTATTTCTCTATCTATTTTTTACTTGCAGCTATTAAGTCTTTTAGTTTGAGGAGTGCTTTTGTTTTTGGAATAAATAATATTGGTATTGTTCTTTTGAGTACATTATTATCTGTTATTATTTTTCGAGAAAACTTATCATCAATTAATAAAATTGGTATTGTGGTATCTATATTATCAATCATTTTAATATCTAATGCAAGCTGATAGCTACTTAGGAATTAATGATATTTATTCTAGTGTGTATAGTAAAAACTCAAGTAAATTTATAGGTTTTTTATTTCCTGTAATCAGTCGCCAAGAATATAATGAAAAAGTAAAGAACTATAAAGTTAAATATTCTGATGCAAGTCACGTTTGTTCTGCTTGTGTTATGGATATTGATCGTTCTTTTCGCCATTTTAATGATGATGGAGAACCAGTTAATAGTGCAGGTAGACCAATTTTAAATGCTATTTTATCGTCTGGTTTATCTTTTGTGGGTTGTGTAGTAATCAGATATTATGGAGGTAAAAAATTAGGCATTACAGGTCTTTTTGAATCTTATGGAAAAGCAGCTGCAATTTCTATTGAAAAATCTAAATTTATTCAAAAATTGCAAAAAGAATTAATTACATGTTCAATTGATTCTGCGTTTGAGTATCATATTTATAATTTCTTATCCAACAATAGTATAATTATTTTCGTTAAAAATTTGGACAATAAATTTGAATTATCTGTTCCTCGAAGTATGGTTTCTGATGTTAAAATGCAATTGATAAAAATAAATACCTTAGTGATAGATGATTAACCTTATGCTAAAAGAAAGAATTACTTTTTTTATAATATATTTTAGTTTCTATGTATTATCATCATTTGTTTTTGGTCAATCATTTTTACAAAAGCCAACCGTTGGTAAGATTATTGATCAAGTAACCAACATACCAGAAGGTTCATTCTTGGTAGAATCTCATCGTATATTTAGTCCACATGCTAAACATTATACATACGATCAATATATAAAAGGTACAAGAATTTTACATTCAGGATTAAAAATTCATGTAAGAGCCGATGAAAGTGTGTCAGTAACAAATTATTTAGTGGATGACGATTCTTATTTACCAACTAATTTTTCTGATCAAGCTATTTTCACTGATGGTCATATTGTTGAAGTAAGACCAATTCAATCTTATGATGGGGGTTATCCTACAATTAGATATTATGATTCAGCCAATCAGTTAATATTTGAAAAAGATCTTATCAAATATGATAAGAAAGATACAAGTATATATGTGAAGGTTTTTTCTGTTAATCCAATTAATTCAGCTAATGTTAGTTATGGAGGTAATTTTTCGGATAACAATGATTTGTCTAATTCATCACTTGAAAATGAAATGTCATGGTATAAAGTTCCAGCTAAATTTTATTTGGATACCTTCCTATTAGAATCTGAGTTTTTGTATTTTGATGATTTAAGTGCACCAATAGATACCTTCTATTATGCTATTAATGATAGTATTTCTGATGATCGTGAATCTGGCGTTTTTGAGTATTTAAATGTTTACAAACATTTAAATACAATTGGAGAGTATGTTAATTATCTTGGGTATGACGTAATAACTGATACCTTGGTCGTTGATGTTCATGCATTTGGTGGTTTAGATAATTCTGGTTATACCCCATCTGAACACTCACTTCAATTTGGTGAAGGAGGAATAGATGATGCCGAAGATGGTGAGGTTGTTGTGCATGAGTTTGTTCATTCATTAAGTGAACTAGCTTCACCCAATAATACAGTTGGTACTGAAAGACAGGCCATGGAGGAAGGCTCTTGTGATTACTTCTCAAAAGCATATAGCCGGACATACAATGACAATACACCAAATAAAATATTTACTTGGGATGGTAATCAAACCTGGGATGGTTTTCCTATCAATTCAAATAGGTTATACCCTATTGATCTTGTTAATTCTAAGGATGGAGATCGTGACATATGGTCTAGTGCCTTGATGTGTATTCATGATAAAATTGGTAGGCTGTCTACAGATAGTATTTTATTAGAGCATTTTTTTTATCAAGCTCCTAATACCTCAATGGAACAGATGGCCCGAGTTATATTAAGCATCGATAGTGCTGATTTTAATATGAGATACCATTCTTCAATTTACGATTGTTTTGTGGATGCAGGTTTTGTTGTTAAAGATACTGATACTAATCAAATAGACTCATTAAACTTTAAAGTATTAAATCAACAAGGGTTTATTCATGGAGAATTTCCTCTTGAAATAATGTTGCCTAGGGGTTCTACCTATATAATATTTGATATGCTTGGAAAACAGATAGCTGATGAAAGAAAAGGAAGTGTATTAATTCAGCCATCTGAATTAAATCAAGGAATGTACGTAATTAGGATATCCTTTAATTCTGAGTTAATTTCAATAAAAATTTTACGTTAAAAATGAAATTAACGATTATTTATGTATGATCCTGTTTTAATATATTGTCCTTTACCAACTGAAAGACATCACTATGTGTTTAATCTTATTTTTAGAGATATATTAGGTATTGATTACAATTTTTCTAATGATTTAACTTCTTCACATATCAACTATTCCAGTAAAAATAGTTCGCGAATAAATATCACACCTTATGGTTTGTTGGATGAGTTAACTGTAAGATTTGACATATTAAAAGAGATAAATTTTGAACGTTGGAAAAACACCACTATTTGTTTTAAAACTAATAGTGAAAATATCCCATTTGATATATTCTCTGCCACCTTTTTTTTAGTGAGTAGATATGAAGAATATTTAGATTTTAAACCAGATAATCACAATCGATTTCCAGCTACAGAAAGTGTTTTATATAAAAATGGGCTTCTCGAGATCCCACTAGTAAATCAATGGGTCGAATTTTTAAAGTCTGAGTTGCAGGCTTATTATAATTTTATATTACCTGTACAAAAATTCAGGTTCAAAAGCACTATTGATATAGATCAGGCATGGAAATTTA
>MDSX01058638.1_pt1 | contig 24980 bp, 30 predicted proteins | sample 811141 | NCBI WGS metagenome assembly MDSX01 (sample SAMN05326642, study PRJNA326480) | marine metagenome | isolation source: seawater | place: Atlantic Ocean: South East | collected 2010
CTTTTCCACCATTTCTATCCAACCGCATCCATTATCAATAGGTAAAATATTATATGTTTTTATATCTACCAGGTTTTTACAAATTTTTTGTATAAATTCTGCTATAACCATTGTTAATTTGTCTTTTCTAACATCTTCAAATTTTACCAAAATATTTACAATTTTTTCTTTACCATCTTTTTTTACTATTAACGGTATTTTCCAAGGTTTTGTCGCCGATTTTATACATATTACACCTTCACCCATTATCCCTATACACTCAGTTTCAAAATCCCAAGGAAGTCTAACAGTTCCGTTTGTCTTAATCCAAGAATTTACAACCGAATTCCATTTACTAGAAGATAAATTATAGAATATGTTTTCGTTTATAAACTTGACAAAATCTAATGTTTTTATTAGTTCTAATTCTTTGATTTTTCCTATAGACATCATAAAATCACTCATTATTCCCAATAATTTATAATATAAAATTTTGTCATTCATAATAAATGTTAATTCAAAGAAAAGAGAATATATTAATTGGTCGTCTGTTATACACAAAGGTATAAGAAGTTCTTTCCCTATCTTATAATTTTTTAAACATAAATTTATTAACCACGGAATGATTAAATTAATTTCGTTTTTGGAGAGAATTTTCAACTTGTCCAATATCCAATTTCTACATTTTTTATTTTCTAATACATATTTGTTTTCACAAATCTCTAATATCTCTTCAAGTTTAGGTCTTGATGAACAATTTCGTCTACAAGCTAATTCATTACACCTATATTTTGTTATTTTTTTAGAATAAAAAGAAACAAGGTTTTCTAATTCTGTTAAATTCTCTCCATTTTTAAAACTAGATAAACATTTTGACATCAATTGGAAATGTCCACTGTATTCAAATCTATGATTCCATAGCATCTGTCGTTCTAGCTTTGAAAATGGGTGCGAAGGAAGTTTATACTGAACACTTTTATAAAAAGATAGTATAGTATTAATAGCTTTACACCATTCCTTATTTACCAATCGCATATTATATAACTCCTTTAATGTTATGGAAAGGTTAGTAAAAATATAAATAAAATTTGAAGAGTTTCTAATGAAATCCATTTGTCCTTTACAACCCAAGCACATGCGTTTTTTAGAATAAAGATATGAATATATAGAAAAACTTTGGTTTATGGGAGAGGTTAGATTTACTAAACTTGGTATTATACCCCATTCATCAGCACAACTTCCGCAAAATATTCTCCCACAAACTCTACAATGATGTTTTCTTCTCCACATATTAAAGGGTTCTTTACACTTATAACAATTTTGGATATTTTTACTTGGTATCCATATTGAAGGACTTGTTTTTTGTATAGAAATTTCTGTTGTTACTTCTCTTTTTTGTACCATCATAGACATACTCATTGTATTTTTGTAACTCATTATTAATAATTACTAATATTTAAATATCATTTATAATTTGTATTTATATGGTAATTGTATTTTCTATTTTCCTTTTATTGTTAACAATTTTTGTAATATATTTGTGGTATAGAGCGATTCGATATGATTTCAGAGGATATTAACTGGAGAGAATCAATAAAAATTTAATATATTCTTGATTATTATAATATATTTTATTTATTTGTAGTTTTTGCTATAATCCAAGCAAGTATGGCTGTGGCTCCAGCTGCCCAAATAGTGATGTAATGTCTTGCCAATTCATATTGGACCATATTAATAAATTGACATAGTGGTGATCCAAGAGTAACAAAGGTATATAGAATGCCGCTAATACTTGACGGGGCACAATGAGTAATGTATAAATTTACAAGAATCCAATGAATAAATCCTGTAACAAAGACAATTCCTGTAAAATGAAGAACAACAGTGCCGAATTTCTTGACAATAGGATGCATATTTATGTTAATGGTATGATGAAATCTATTTATAATATATTTACTTCAATTTTATACTCTATAACTTAAAATTTATTTTACAAATAGACTTAAAAAGGATTTGTTAAATTAGATTATAATGTCAAACGACGATACAACTAGCAGCATGCCCAACGCGGGTAACAATTCTTCTGATCGACTTACAGGACGCGTAAAGTGGTTCAACAACAGGGCGGGTTTCGGCTTTGTAACAGTTTTAGAGGGTGAGAAAAAGGACGAGGATATTTTTGTTCATCATTCTGGGATCGTAGTAAATAGTGAGCAGTATAAATATCTTGTTCAGGGTGAGTATGTAAGTTTTGCCCTTCGTGAGAGTGATAATCAAGAGCATCCTTATCAGGCTGGAGATGTTAAAGGAGTCTTTAGTGGTTGGTTGATGTGTGAGACCCGAAATGCTAATCGTTCAACTCGCACCGAGGAGGATGACGAAGATGCGGGAGACAATCGTCGCCGAGGAGGAAACCGTCGTTCAGGTTCAGGCAGATCTAACCGAAGTGTCCGCCCACGAGGTTCTGGACCACGAGCAGGAGGAAACGATGAGTGGGTTCTTACTCGTAGGTCTGGAAATGGAAGTTCGGGACGAGACCGCCGAGGTGACCATAGCGCTTAAATTAAACTAATATGATTTACATAAAAAATTTTATTAGTTATACTTTATTTCAAATACTTAATTAAATATTACATTTAGATAAAATTGATTTAAAAAGACCTCCATTAATGTAGATTATAAATGAGTACTTCTCAAAAAACCACACCCGATCAAACTTCCACTACCAAAAATGTTAATCCTATTACAGAACAATTTGGAGCAGTTCTTAATACTCTTTCTAGTTTTAAATCCCAGATTAGTATGCTTTCCGCTCAAGTTAAGTCTCTAGAGAAAACAGTTAAAAAACAAATGAAACAATTAGAACGCGAGGCACAAAAAAATAAAAATAAAGGAAATAGAAAAGCTTCAGGATTTGCTGTTCCATCTAAAATCTCCAGTGTTCTATGTGAATTTATGGGCAAACCGGAAGGAACTGAAATGGCTAGAACAGAAGTAACTAAATACATCATTCAATATATTAAAAACAATAACCTACCAGATAAAGATAACAAAAAAGTCATTAAACCAGATAATGCTCTCAAATCGTTACTCAATGTTAAAGCTACCGATGAAGTCACATATTTCAATCTTCAAAAATATATGAATAAACACTTTATCAAAGCATAAACAATTTAAATATTATATATTATTATTTTATACAATAATAATATGTCTACAAGTAGAAGAATTTTAAATGAAATACGAAGAACATGGACTGATAGATATCAAGAAACTAATTCTATATATATTACTCAAACTAACCCCCAAGAAGTTCAATTTTGTATGTTTTTTAACGGTTCATATAATCCCCTAACTATTACATTACATTTTAAAGATAGATGTTACCCTTTTAAACCACCCAATGTTTTTATAGGGAAAAATAAAAAAGATTATATTTCTTTATTACCTAATAGTTGGCCTTTTTCTAACAAATTATTAGGAAATGATTGTATGTGTTGTAGCTCCATTTTATGTAATTGGGGTGGTCCAAAGACTACTATGGTAGATGTAATAAATGAAATTAGACATAATTTTGTAATCAAAATAAGACTTATGGAAATAGCACATTGTAAAAAAATCGTTGAGAAAAAATTAAAAGTTAATTATGTTCCTATTGAAGAATTTTTATAATTATGAAATTGATATTATAATATTACTATAAATAATAATATCAATAATATGAACAAAAAATCACTTGAAATATCAAATCAAATTAATTTAAAAAACAATGATATATATAAAAAAGAATTGGAAATAAATACATTAAAACAAGAAATAACACAATTGAAAAAAAAATTATTTAATACATGCGAACATGAATGGGAAAGAGACTGGGACGACAGAAGTTGCCATTCTACCTGGTTATGTAAACATTGTAAATTGTATAGAAATCCTAATTATAACTAATCTTTATCTCCTATGAAAATATCTATAATTATACTAAATAGCATCTCCATTAGACGACCAAATATATAACCTCTAGTCCATTCTCTTGTTTCCTCATCAGAACAACACGATATATGGATCATTGAGTAAACTACCAACATAAATATAATACTAATAATAATATTTTCACTCAATGTTAGTGGGGGAGGAACTATTATATTTTTTTCAATAATACATTGGGGGTTATAAACAGGTGGAAATTTTTGTAATGAAGTATCTCTGTTATAATATTTAATATCAGAAATTTTATTTGATTTACTTGGTAATTTTTTTCCTATTATACCACCAATAAATCCTGCGCTTGCCCCCTCTGTGAAAGGAGAAGCATCCGCTACAGAAAACAAACAAATTAAGGTAAAAGTAGTAAAAGATAATTTCATATTCAGTAATGTCAAGTTAGTTTTTGATACAATTCCATCATAAATTTATATAATTCAATTTTCTAATACTAATTATTTATTGATTAATCTATTTAAACATTTAATATTATTCTAATACTATAATGAGTGATAGTCAAAAAAAACTTTTAAAAGATATTGTTATTGATAATGAAAATATAGCTGTTAGTGTAATGGCTGGAATGTTAGAAGTAGCACAAAGTAGAGGAGCTTTTAATATGGAAGAATCATCAAAAACCTGGGAGTGTATTTCATTTTTGCGCAATTTACAACAACAAGCAAATAGTGATACAGATAAAAATCAACAAAGTAATGTTCAACTTGAAATAAATGATAAAAATTAATGATAAATTGAACTAACTTAATTATATTATAATTATAATAACTATAATATGAAGATTGTAAATGGACCATTTCCTCAAGAGCTTGAAGCAAACTTTACTGAAGTATTTGCCAAATGGGATTTCCCTTTGTCAGATTTCCAAAAATGGGCTATTTATTCTGCTTATAATAATAACGATACGCTTGTTTGCGCGCCTACCGGTTCAGGCAAGACGCTCCCTGCCGACTTTATTATTGATTATGTTACTAGCAGAGGACAAAAAGTAATATACACTACACCTATCAAAGCTTTAAGTAACGATAAACTTGCTGAAATGACGGAAAAATTTCCTAATATTTCATTTGGTCTATTGACCGGAGATAATAAATTTAATCCCGAAGCTCAAGTTTTAATTATGACTACAGAAATTTATCTTAACACCCTTCTTAAATTACTCTTTATGAAAAGTCAAGAAGATTATGATCCTAAAAAATTAAGTTTAGAATTTAATATGAATATTGATGAAGAACTGGGATTTGTTATTCACGATGAAATTCATTATATTAATGACAGAGATAGAGGACATGTATGGGAAAAAGCTATTATGAATCAACCCAAGCATATCCCGTTTATTGGTCTGTCTGCTACCATCGCATCCCCTGAAAAACTATGTCAATGGTCTCAAGATCCAAAAAAAGCAAATCGCGGAGAAATTTATCTTTGTATTGATACTATCAGAAATGTACCCATTGAACATTGTGCTTTTATTACAATCCCCGATTCAAATTATAACAAAATTACCGGTAAGGACGGAGATATGTTAGATAATAACTGTAATCAACTTGTAACACTTAAATATCAAGACAAACCATTTGAAGAAAAAACATATCATAAACTAAAAAAAACATTACAATATATTTATGAAAATAAAATTCAGGTAAAAGACAACTTTGTATTTAATAAGGTTATTGATCATTTAAAAACAAATAATCTATTGCCTGGACTAGTATTTGTATTTTCAAGAAAACAATGCCATATGTGGGCTAAAATGATTCAAAAATCGTTGTTTGAAGAAGATTCCAAAATTCCCAGTATTATTGAAAAAGAAGCCAAACAAATTCTTATTAAAAAATTATCCAATTGGAAAGAATACGTGGGTCTTCCGGAATTTAGAGAAATTATGAAACTATTAGAAAAAGGTATTGCTGTCCATCATAGCGGTGTTACACCTGTCTTTCGTGAAATGATTGAAATTTTATACAGAAAGCAATATATCAAACTATTAATTGCTACTGAAACCTTTGCTATTGGTGTAAACGTAGCTATCAAATCGGTTATTTATACTGGTCTTAAAAAATATGATGGTAAAGGATTTAGATTTATTCATTCACACGAATACGCACAAGGTGCTGGAAGGGCTGGTAGACGAGGCAAGGATACAAAAGGCGTAGTTATACACTTGTTGAATATATTTGACCGCCGTGATAGCGTTCCTGACCCAATAACATATAGAAAAATGTTAAGTGGAAAACCTGAAAATCTTAAGTCCAAGTTTTGTATTGATTTTAAACTTATCGTTTCAATGTTATCAAGTGGTAATACAAATTTTATAGGATATGTTAATAGTAGTATGTTATCTAATGAAATTGGTAAACAACTCAAAAGATTAGAACAAGAAAATAAAGACTTCATTGAACAAGTTACTAAAAAAGAACAGGCTCTTCAGTATTTACGCACCCCATTAGATATTTTAACACAATATCATAACGATAAAACTGCTTCTGTTATGGCTTCAAGGAAAAAAAAGAAAGCCTTATTGCGGAATATTAGTAATGTTGAAAGCAACCATAAAGGATTAGAAAATGATTACAAAAAATATCTTGAATATTTGGATTTTCAATCTTTTCTAAAAAAAAATGAAAATAGTTTAAAAAATACAAAGGATTATGTGGGCGAAGAAATATCTCTCCACGTTGATATTTTACAAAACAATAAATTTGTAGATGGAGAATATGAAGACAACGATTATTCTAATCTTGTACCAACTATTAAAGGAATGATGTCTGCTAACATACACGAAATGCATTGTCTTGCTAGTGTTGATATGATGACACAAGGAGAATTAGATGAACTTACAGTAGAAGAATTAATTAGTGTATTAAGTATATTTACACATATTAAAATTAGCGAAGAACAGGCTTATGTGGATGTTAACCATACAAATGTTAATGATACCATTAAAAAAAAAGTAAAGACTTGGAAAAATATTTTAAATAAATATTATGATATTGAAACAAAATGTCAAACTAATTTTACCGATAATTATACCGTTCATTATGATATGTGCGAGTTTATGTATAAATGGTGTTTTGCAGAAAATGAAGTAGATTGTAAACTGATCTATCAGGAGGCAAAGAAATATAACATTTATATGGGTGAGTTTGTAAAGGCTATACTAAAAATTGTGAATATCTGTAATGAATTGGAAAAGGCATCTATCGTTCAAGAAAATATGAAACTAACTCATACATTAAGCTTAGTTAAAAGTAAGCTTCTTAAAAGTGTTGCCACTAACCAAAGCTTGTATGTGTAAAACATCCAACATTAAAAAATTTTTTATTCCATAAAATTGAAAAATATTAATATAATTAAAATTAATATTAATTTCATAACGAAAAATGTCAGAGAGAGCAAACGAGTATTATAATATATATATAAGTAGTAACTCTGATAGAGATAAATTAAAAAAGAAAAAATTTGGTTACGTCTATGGAGATAAACAAAAGCTTGCTAACAGATTAGGAGATAGCACAGAACAATTTAGTGATTTCTCTTATTTTACTAATGTAATATCTTTTATTAAGACCCTTAAATATGATGAATATAAGATTATAGACGAGTTAATAAGTATAGGTGGTCGTAGTCCAGGATATTTTGAAATGTTAGAAAATAAATATGAAACATCTTTACCAAATATGAAAAAATTATTTCAATATTTAGTTAAAGGAGAAAACGAGTTTAATGAATTTATTCATGATGAGGGTGTACCTGTTCTTATTAAAGCATTAAAATGTGACTTTCCAAAATTAGGACTAAAATTAGTAAAAGAATATTCACAAGAAGAGCTTGATGAAATAAAAAATATGAAAAAGCTTACAAAATCATACAAAAAAATTAAAGAAAATATGCGGGAAAAAATTAATTCATTTAAATTAAAAAGAAATAAAAAAATAGCAAGGGTTAAATGGAATAACAGAAAATATCAAGAAGACATTATTATTTTAGGTAAAAAAGCGCTATCAACCAATGACAAATTCTATCTTGAATTAGCAACTGGCGGAGGTAAAAGTTATATTGTATATAATTTATTGAATTATATAAAATCAGATACAATTATCATATTTTCACCAAGAAAAAAAATCAATCAACAAAATGGAAACCAAAAATATTTATCTATTATTGAAGATGATTACGAACTCTTTAATGGTTCTAATTACGATATATTAGATGATTGGTTAGAAGAACGTAAGAATAAAAAAAAGGTGATTGTAGTGTGTACTCAATCTCACGATAAGATTTACGAGAAGATTAAAGAACATAAAGTTACAGATATATCCGTATGGTTTGACGAAGCGCATTGGGGTATTGAAAAATGGGTTGATGATGAGGATACTCCATCCAAGCAATTCTTTATCCGTGATAATGAAGTAATTAAGAAAAGAATATTTACTTCAGCTAGTCCTGATAGTGATAAAATAAAATTAAATCAAGATGTTTTTGGGAAATTACATTCTCCTATTAAAGTCAAAGAATTAATTGACCTAAAATGGTTATGTCCTATTAAAACCAGAATATTAGAATATGATAACGAAACCTTAAATTTATGTGATTGGGTCACAAAAGAATTTATAAAAACAGAGAGTTGTTTTGGTTTTAGTTTTCATAGTAGAGATGATAATGCATTTAATTTGTTCTATCAACACTATCAAGCATATAAAAACGGAACAACGACAGTCAAACTGTATTTGTTAATTAATAATGAGGGGTTAAGTGATGCGAATAGAAAAAGATTAGACACTATTGATTTAAATTATAAATTCAGGAATGATAAAGATTTTGAAAGTAATGAAAAATCTATTGGGTATGTTTGTAAAAAATATGATATGGGTTATGATTTTAATAAACTAGATTATTTAGTATTTAGTGATGCTAAAATGTCTCGTCAGGACATTATTCAGTGTATAGGTAGAGGCACTAGACCAGATGGAAAAGGTGAAAATGGTTTAAATCTAAAGAAGATATTAAATGTAATGCTACCCGTATATATTTGCGAGGATGAGGGGGCATATAATAATATTATTGAAGTTCTAAGATATCTTGTTTTAGATTTGGATGTGGATATAATGGATGAATTTATTTATAGTGGCGGAGGTGTATCATTAACTGATAAAAAAAGTAAAGGCGTTAATTATGGAGGAGAAGAGAATAAGAGTAAATTATTGGACTTAATTTATCAGAAAAATATTCTGGAAAAACCAACCCCTAAAATTTTATATCAAATTTGTAATAAATATAAAATAAAAACAGAAGAGGATTATAATCGTTTTAAAAAACACAATTCAAGTATCCCCCTAAAAAATAATATTTATCAATATCCAGGCTTTAAATGGCAAAATGTTATTGACCCAGATAAAATCAAATATTATGGAGAAAAAGAAGATATGAAAAAGGCAGAAGAACATATTGAGAGAAGATTAAGGGAAGAATCGGAAGAAACATATGAAGAATATTTTACTGGAAAACAAATTGATGGCTGGAAAGTTTTAAATGCGTATGACCCAAAAATACCACCTATGAATATAGGACAAATGGAACATTATTATTAGCTTTTATAAAAATAAAAAGATTTATTAAATATTTTTATTAGTAAAAGGTTCATTTATTTATTGATAGGATTGGATGAGGATTTCGCACATTTCGTTTTCCTTCTTTTTTATAGCTTCCTTCAATTTATTCTTTTCATCAACTAGCTCGTCTATTTTTGCAACGATCTGAGTTTGCCTTTCTAAGGATATGATTGGTATAGGTAGATTATTGATATCTTTTATATAAACATGTGGTTGTCCACCACCTGATTGTAAATTATAAATTATATTTTGGATATTTTTAAGATAACAGAATAGATATGATGGATTGAAAATATCCTCATTGGGTTCAATACTAAAACAATCCGATGCCCAAACAGGGGTTGGATATCTACTAATAAATCCAGCATAAGCTCCAGATTGAGAACAAAGAATTGTATTTGCCTCTTTATTGTGTTTATTATGATATCCAGCTGGTGTTTGACCGCCTCCAATTACTGGATATTGACCTTCCACAAAATCTTTTCTTTGTAATCCTTTTCCATGTTTAAATTCACAAACCTCGCTCAACATTTTCCACTCCCTGTTAGATGATGACATCAACTTCTCCATCTCTTCATCCACAATATACACATTTGGATTCCAAGAATAGTTGTTTTGTTGTAAGTCATCTCTAGTTACTTCACAGATTTCGGTAATCTTATCACCTGCATCACTCATTTCTAGGAATTGAATCTTTTTGGTCTGTTGTCCTTCTCTTTTAGTGTAGTAAATACAAACCGTTTTAGTTCCAGTATGACTAAACGCACCGGCTGGGATTTTCATAATCTTGTGAATGACACAATTCTCACAAAACCATTCTCGGAATTTTGCATTTCTGACTCCTGTCGTTTCTTCGCCATCTTTTATAATAACTAATCCCATCTTTTTTGTTTTATAAACTGATAATTGACTCGCTAACATAGCATCGCCATTTTTTTCAATAGGGATAACATCCTTAAACTCAGGCAAATTATTATCCATTTCCATTTCACTCAAATATTTTTTTTTTATATTTTTACAATTCATAGATTTTCCAAAGGGAACGTTATGAACACTGAAGTCCAGATGTGGTGTAACATTGGTAATAAACGAATCCCCCGTACTAATATTTTTAAAACTTTTTAATGAAAACATAGCATTCATAATACCAAATCTAGAAAGTCTATCAGCAAATTCTACACCATACATATTTTTATCTTGGATATTAATATTGAATTTTTCAGCTAGAAAACGCTTAGCATATAGAGGAAAACCAAAGGTTGCACAAAACTCGTCACCTAATGTAGAATTATCATTAATTCCCAATTCTTCAATATGAGACGATTCAATAAGTTGACAACACATTCCCATAAGAGGGCGTTCAGTAAAATACTGACCTCTTTCTTTACTAGCTCCACCATTACCACCGTGTTTAGTATTAAAGTATTCCCAAGCAATACCAATAATATCTATCTTATTGAATATATTGTGAGTTATAGAAAATTCTCTACAACTTTTAAGTAAGTCACTTAGGACTAGTTTATCTTTACAATTAATGAAATTTTTATTTTTAATTAATTGTTTAGTCATAGGATGTCTAGACATTAATTCACCACATTTATAAATACTACTATTTGCTTTTTTATCAGTCACTAATTCCGCTGTATGATTGATTAGGTAATCAATATTAAGTTTTGTAATCCAATCTTTCACCTTTCTCGTCACTATTCCCTTATAACAACTTTTTTCACTATTTGCTAAGTCAAAATTCCCTTCTGTAGAAACCTTGGGGGAAATATAGCATAGAAACAAACAATAGAGTATATCATCTAGTGCATTTTCGCCTGTAACAGAACACCCCCTAAGGCTTTCGTGCCATTTTCCCAATTGACACATAAATTGCGATTTAAATGCTTCCCCTTGGATTTTTTCTTTTATTTCTTCAGGAGATCTTTTGTAAACTGGTATATTACTTTTTTTATATCGGTTAAATAATTTATTTTTGACTTTTTTTTTGATTTCTTTTTTATTTTAGATTTATCTATTTTCCTATTTTTTGCATTTTTACCAGAATATGATGATACCTTACCATTATTGGCAATTATTGAATTACTTGACACTTTTTGTATATTCAAAACAGGTGAGGCAGACATTTTATAGCTTATAGTATAAAAATTTATTTAAATCAATTTTACAATTTCCATATAACAAGTATCAAATCATTTCATACTTATATTATAAATTATAAATAATTACCTCTGTAGTAGATGCTCCTGGATTTTTAGAATTAATCGCTCTTCTTGCTTTAGTCTCCTCCATATTATATTCCTTAAAATTTTCAATAATTAAGTCTACCTTAGCATTACTCATAACAAATTTTACTTGTTTATTTGGTAAATCCCTTATTAATTTAAATAATTTTTTATGTGTATCAATATTAAATCCATCCCTTGTATATCCTACAAATGATTTTGAAGTTTCTGGTGCGTATGGCGGATCTAAATAAATAAAATCACCCTTCGTTGTATTTTTTATAGAGTCTTTAAAATCGGCAATAATAAATATTACATCTTTTATTAAACAACTAATAGCATCTAACTTTTCTTTTGTTATAATTTCTGGCATTTTTTTATAGTGCCCAAATGGAACATTAAACCCATTTGGACCTTCTCTATAAACACCTCTAAAACATAGCTTATTAATTACAATAAATAACGCAGAATTTTCTACCGATTTATTTCCCATATTGTTATTAAATATCTTTCTCAACCAGTAATAATAGCTTTCTTTTGATGTTTTAGCTTCTGTAATATTTTGAGGATCTCTATTTGCTGTTCCCTTTTCAGCATCTGGACATTTACTATAATTATTCTTATATTTTTCAATACTCTTGAATAAAGCATCTTTTTTTGTTTGAATATGTCTATAAACTTGAATTAATTGGCTATTTAAATCGTATGCATATATATTTCCTTTTATTGTAATTTTACCAGATTTTTGTAATGATAATACAGCTAACAAGACACTTCCTCCACCTAGAAACGATTCATGATAATTTTCCATTTCATTAGGTATTTTTGCGATTATTTTGTCAATTATTTGTGTTTTTCCGCCAACCCATTTTAGGAATGGTTTATGTATCTTGATTTCATCCATTATATATTATTATTATTATATTTACAATCATCTAAATCAATTTTTACAAATTTCCATATAACATTTATCAAATTATTTTAAAGATATCAATACAAGATAAGTATTAATGTGTCGTGAAAAATGTTCTCAAAAATGTTTTATGGATAACATATTACTTACATTAGTAATGGTATTATTTATGTTAATCTGTATGTATATAATTAGTCTAAATCCAGGAATAATACCGTTGGTAATAATAGTGCTAGTATTCTCAATTATAATTTGTTCAGTTAGATTGGAAGAATATGGATGTCCTAACTGGATAAAAAATATAGGGAACATATGCCGCGACGAACTCACAGAACAGGGAGAAAATTGAAGTAAATTTTATAATGTTCAGGTATATTACAACAACAAATCTTGACTATGGGTAAATCCAACAACGTCGAAACCAAAAAACGCTCTACCAAGAAGGGTAACAAAAAAAAGACCTTTAAAAAATTTGGCAAGAATACAACCAGAGGTCTTAGAATCAAGCAAGATCAGATGGAGAAAAAGGCAGCAAAAAGAAAAGCAGAAGGGGACCACTTCCTTGTAAAAGGACAAATGGAATATTCCAAAACCAAGGGAAAATACTGTGGTGGAGCAGCCAAGTCTATTTGTAAAATTACTTGTAGAAACAAAAAACACGGAGGCAAATAACTTAAATATATATAAAATAATTAAACTATATGGGTAGCTATATAAGCAAAGAAGATTTTGTTGATATTGAACAATCTTTATCGAGACGCAAAAATGTAGTAAAAAATATTTTTTTTATAGGTATTTTTATTATTGCACTTCAACTCTTATCTTACGCTTTAATGAATGTTGGTCGGTAAATACATAAATTTTAAACCTTTGAAGTGTTAAATTTTCCTTATTATATCTACTTGTAAAACGATTAACCATATCAATTTCTGGTAAATAAACCATATATTGATATAAAGCATCATTTCTTTCTAACTTATCAAATATATAACCTTCATACACTTTTTCTTGAACAGATGGATCATCCATACATATTTTTAATAAAGAACAATCATTTTGAACACGCCTTATTGACCTCATTGTAGTATTTATATATTCAATACTGCTATCACTTGTCCATCTTTCATAAAATTCTTTAGATTTATCGGACATTTCCCAACCTAATTTATCTTGTAATATAATCATATTCAACAAATCTACAAGTCTTCTAATAGGACTTGTGATATGAACATAAGCATCTAAATCAAGCATATCGTGATCACCTACATCTTTTGAATATTTACCTCCCTGACTATTCCAATTTTTTAAGAATTTTTTTACACCCTGAGGCATACCTTGTGGAGGCACAAATGTTTCACTGAATTTTGCACTTCTAAATACTCCGCATTTTAATTTTATCAATTCTTTTGCTGACAAATAATTCATTAAAATCATTAAATAAGCTACCACGTCGTGACTAGTATCAATTGAATCTGTATATTTTTTTCTTCTATTCATTACACTTATTGTGTTAAATAATTCTTTATAATCTGGAAAGTTTTCTTGTTCATCTGTATCATATCTTAAATTTTTTTTAATTTTATAACACTATTGTAAAATTTATAATTTACAACTTTATAATCTTCAACTATTAATTCTAATTCTAAAGCAAATCGTGTATCTCCTTCTGTTAAACTACATAACGCATCAGATAATACTGTTGGTAGCATTGGTCTTTTTCTATCAGGTAAATATATAGTTGATATTCTATTTGAGAAAGAGTCCCATAAATCCATTGCATCCATCCAGAAGGATACGTTAGATATATAAACACTAATCCTTTTTTTACCACCATCTAATTCTTCAATATCAAATGCATCATCAAAATCCCTACTTTTTTCCGGGTCAATACTGAAAATATTTCTACTTTCTCTATAGTCTTTCAAATCTTTATTTTTAATTATCATATCAATATATTGCTCCTCGGTTTTTTCTTTTAATTTTCTCATTGTTTTTTTGGTAATATTTTGAATAGAAGCATATAAACTTTTACAATAAAGTTGATATTCATAAAAGTATTCAAGAGAATCTACATCACCCAATGTTTGTGTTAAAGAACCCAGTGGATGCTTGTTATCCCAATTACGAAATTCAAACACAACATATTTATTTTTAATATTTTTATTAAATCCTAATTTAATTTTGTAAGGCACAAGAAATATAGGTAACCTTTTATCGTCTGGAATACATTTATATAAGAATTTATCCTTAAGTCTACCATATGTTTGGGAATTTTCCAAAGCTAAAACTCCTGGAATTACTTTCATACATCTAGCAGAAGAATGTAATATATTTACTACGCCATCATTAAAAGTAAATATATCTTGATTAAACATTTTATTATGAAATGGGTTAAATCCTACAGGAATTGGTTCATCTGTCAATGTATAAGCATTAACAACCCCGAAAGAGGCGTCTTGTCTATTAGGAACTCTTAACTTATAAAGAGCCATTTTTATATTGATATAATAAGTAATTTTTTATATCAATTTTATAGTCTGCTATAGAAACAGTAACTAATATTTACATTTAATTTGAAAATTGAATTATACATTATACATAACAGTATAACTATAACATACAAATGAATTCAATTAAATATAGGAAGTTGTATTTACAAGAAAATTGGGGGGAAAATGCATTCATAATGGTTGAAGAAACAGTTAATGCTCCAAGTCTGATCGACGCATTCTCGTATTCTGTTCATTTTCAAGTAGACCATCCAAAGGTTTCATCGGGTGAGGGATACTGGATAACACACAATAAATTATGTATTGGATATAATTATCGAGAAACCCCCAATATATTTAGACCTATATTTTCATATAAGCGCCAGCGGTTATTAGATAAAGTTCATTACGGTAACAAAAAAGAAGAAGACAAACCAGATTATAGTATTATTAATCCTAAATTAGCATATGCTAGAAAAAAATATTTATTTGGATTTGTCAGAAAAAAAAAATTACCAATGGATTGTGTTAAAATTATTTTATCATTTATCCATAGCAACCTATAACATAATCTCTATTTATAGCCACCCAAAATCCATTAACATTAATCTATATGCGTCTATAAACTGTTTATCTGCTTCTAATTTTATTTGTCTTTTTTCTTCTATGAAATCGTGATAATCCTTTGTAAAAGAAAATAAAGAACATTTGTCTAAGCATGGATAATCCTTTATTGTTATAGGAATATCTATTACATTTTGATATAATTTATTTATCAACCTACAGTTAAACCAATCTTCTTCTCTAAAATTTAAATAAGTAGTTATCCATATAACTATTTCTACTGGTAAATTTGTAATCATATTTATAATTATATATACTTAATCCTCTTTATCTTTTTCTTCTTCTTTTTTTTCAGTCATTTCTACTTTCTTAACAGTATCTCTCTTTATATTTTGACCCTGTAACATTGATAATACGATCTCGGGGGAGATTGCTAAAGAATTCATAAATGTCCTATATTTAAAAGCACAGATACTAGATACTGTTTCATATTCAATACTATACCACCAGTAAGCTGGTATAAATATTATTTCACCCTTATTAAGAGTTACATCCAATACTTTTACCTTATCAAAATCTGCCTTATATTCTTGTTGAACATTCCATACATTTACAGGTGAGCGAAATTCAAAATTATCATAATCTTTTACAGGATACAAATATTTACTGCTTGATGGAGGTATTAATTTTATATTTACTCTTCCAAGTGTATTGTAATAAAAATTTCTATAATTTATATTATATCTCAATGGTGTTTTACTTCCCACAGAACCTGTCATAAAATCATAAATACATTTACTAACTAAAGGAGGACGCAAAAAAGCATCATTGTAGTTATAATTTTTAATAGCACCTGTTTCCTTTAAAAAATCTTGATTTTTTTCACTAATATATTTTTCATTTTTATCTTCCCCAAAAATATTTATTGCTTCTTTTAGTAAAAATGGTAAATATAATTCAGAATTTTCATCTTTATTAGTAACATCTCTTACTTGAATATCAAAAGCTCCATAATTATCATCTAAATTAGTTAAATTACAACTTTCTAATAATCTCTCATTTTTAAATTCAAATACAACTGGTTGGCGTATATTACAAATTTCTTCTAATGTTTCCTTGGAGGGTCTTTCAATAGTATATACTTCTAAATCATCACTTGTCTTCAAGTGATATTGAATATGTAAATATAAAAATAAAACTAAACAAAAAATAAATATAGCTACAAAATACTTAATCATTATTACTAGTATTTTAGAAATGAAAATTTAATTTTTTCCGTAATAAATATATATATATGACTAAACACGAATTAATAGAAATAAATGATTTTAAAATAATATTAAATCAAGATTCTAAAGCAAAGACTACTATGGTTGAATCATATATAAGCAGTGGATTTATAAATGAAAATATTGAAAATGCAGGTATATCACATCTATTAGAACATGTTGTTACTGAAGGTTGGAAAAAATGTGGTGAAAAGGGATGCCAATCCTATTGGAAAAAAAAAGGCGTTCTTACAAATGCCAGCACCGGACAAACAACAGTTCAATATTATATGCACGGCTTAAAAGAATATGCTTATGAAATGTTAGAATATATTGTAAGTATTAGTATAGATCCTGAAATAACACAATCTAGAATGGATAAAGAAATAAAAGCTGTTCAAAATGAACTAATGATTCACGCTGCACACCCTCAAATGGGATTATATAATTTACTTAATAAAATGTTATTTAGATTAGAAGGATTAATCGTCCAAGACGATATGCCATTACAATTAGAAAATTTAAAACATTATACGGTTGACCAGCTGAAAAGTTGGTGCAAAAGATATTATGGTTCAGGTAATATAATTTTTGTTGTGTCTGGTAATTTTTCAAAATCAAAAGTAATTAACCTATTACAAAAAAAATTAAAAAAAGCTAGACCTGTTAAAATGATACCACAATACAATGACATATTTAAACCTGGTAATCAAATTTCTTTTTTGAAAAACGATAATATTGAAAATACAAATATCGCGTTTGCTTTTCACGCACCTATATACCAAACTGATATGGGTGTATTTTATATTGAATTTTTTAAAGAATTTATTGGTAGCGGTATAACATCATTGCTAATGGAAGAATTAAGAGAAAAAAAACAATGGATTTATAATGTCAATCTTGATAATTATACTAGTCCTTATGGTACATTTTTGATAATTGAAATTGCTACCAAAAATAAACATATTAAAAATGTTATTAGTAATACATTAAAAATATTAAAACAATTAGCTAATGGTGAGATTGAAACTAAATATTTAGAATATGTAAAAAAAGCATATATGGTAGAACATTATGAAACCTGTTTAAACAATTCATATTTATCGGGATTTTATGGAGAACAATACATTAATCAATTATATAATACAGAACAAAAACCGGTTATATTATCATTTGATAAAGTTGCTGATTCTATATTAAATATTACAAAAGCTGAATTTATAAAATTTATAAAAAAATTATTAATCTTCCCCAATATGAAACTAGCATACCAGGGAAGACAAAAAGTTGAAGGGTTAGAAAAACTTGTTTTAAATAAAATTAAATAAACAAATATTATATAATGTCAGATTCAAATTATATAATACATTTTATAAAAGAATATTTCGCCATAATATTTTATCTTTTTATCATTTCTAACATTGTAATTAGAGTTATAATAACTAAAAAAAGTAAGAAAAAGAAAAAGAAAAAGAAATCTCGTAGGGGCGGTGGTATTGGGGATGTTTTATTAGGTATTGGGGATGTTTTATTATGTATAATTACATTTGGATGGTCTTGTGGCATTTGGAGTGGTTTAGATGATCTGTATCAAGATCTAGAAAAGAAAAAAGAGGAAACGGTATCGGGGTTAGCAACGCCGTGGCGATCTTGGAGCAGAGCGCCCTTCAACTACCGGTCCACGTGGCGCACTCCGGACGCCATAAAATTATGGGAATCAACCACAAGATTTAACAATGAAAGTAGAAAATACGAGCCGTCATGGAGATGAAAACGACAGGACACATTTTTTTATAAATATAGTATATAATGCTTAATCAACCTTTTATAAAGAATTTTTTGACAGCTTTATTTTATTTTTTTGTACTTTTTAACATTATAATTAGAATTATAGTAACAAAAAAAAGCAAGAAAAAGAAAAAGAAATCACGCAAAGGAGGAGGTAATATTTATGAATTTTTTAGAGACTTTTTAAAAATAATTTGGTGTATTATTACCTTTGGATTTGGGAAAGGTTGTTTTCAAGACAAAGTAGAGATACCGACTGTAGAGCAGGTTGTGAGACAGGTGGAACAGGGTAATGACTTTGATGATTACTTATTTGATGATGAAATTTGACATAAATTAATATAAATATATTATACATATGATTGACTCTAATAATATAATATATTTTGTAAAAGAATATTTTGCTATAATATTTTACCTTCTTATTATTTTTAACATAGTAATTAAAGTTATTGTAACTAAAAAAAGTAAGAAAAAAAAATATCGCAAAGGCGGCGGTAGTTTAAGTGATATTTGGCACGTTTTATTGTGTATAATTACTTTTGGTTGGTCTTGTGGATTTTGGGATAATTTTGCGGTCAAATGGCCATTGCCGACTAGAGCAAATACTGAAAAGATGGATGGTGCGATTGTATTTGACTGGAATGATATGGGTTCGTTGAGAGTCTAATAAAAAAATTTTATAAATAGTATATTTTATAATTTTAATCTTCTATTTTAGGAGCTAAGAAGAATCTAATATAATTTTTATCTTTTTGTTCCTCGTCATCATCATCATCATCATTATCCATAAATGTATCCATTCCATATTGAATTTTCATAGGCATATCTTTTGTAATATGAATTTGAACCTTTTTATTAATTTTACCGAAAGCAACCATCATATTAATATAACCCAACGAGAAATTTAAGTCTAATTCTGTGTCCTCACCAATAGCATAATAAAGTATATCTTCTGTTTTCATTACAGCGTCCATTGAACCAAGTTCTCCTTTACCTGTTAAACGCATTTCTTTGCCACACTGAACTCTCAATTCATTACCAAAAGTGTTTAACTGTGTTATCAATGTTGTAAAATCACCAGAAATCATTTCAATATCCGCATCATACTCATCGTCGGGAATATCCATTAATGCTGTTTGTAAATCCATTAAAGGGAGTTTAAATTCCCTTACGATACCTGAATCATCATCTTTTGGGGATAATGTAATATACAAATGGTCACTTCCTCTCTTATAATCTAACTCAATTGTTTGGTTTTCTCCCAACATATTGAAAATTTTGGCAAGTAATTCACAATTTACACCTAACCTGATGATATCACTATTTTCGTATTCTGTAAACCAGCTACTCAATAACTCTAATTCAAACAAACAACAATGACTTGAATCCATACCTTGCGCATACAATTTATTTTCATTGATATGAATTTCAATGTCACTACTAAAATTTTTCAAATTTTTAAGAATACTTGAAAACTGAGATACTTTCTTGGGATCTGTTAAAACTAACTTCATGGTTTAATAATATGAATAAGTGTATTTATATTATTTTCAATTTTATCTCTAATTTTTTTCTGAGATTTCTAGTGTAACATTTGCTTGATCACTATTTTTTTTTACTGCTTTTACACTTATAGGTTTATTAATTTCCAATGTCTGTATTTTTAATTCAAGTTCTTTTATATAATTACGCATTGTTTCCATCTGTTTTCTATAAGAACCATTCATTAAATCAATTGTTGTTTTTGTTTTGTCGTTAATTAAATCTATATTTGAGGAAGCAATTGCTTGTTGTCTTTCTATTTGTTCTAATTTGTTTTCAACTCTTTTTAGTCTATCTCCTTGATTTTGAAGAACCTTTATACCATTTATTTGTGTGGTATTTCTACTAACCGGACGAGAAGTTTGACGAGATTGTCTTTGATATAAATAAGCACCTCCTAACATACCTGTTTTACGTGCAGGTACTCCAGGATTACAAACTGGCGCACCTGGTCTAGTCCCTGTTGTTCGTCTTTCTATTCTGTTCATTTATAGATAAATATAATTTTTTTTATAGTTAGCAACGCATTGTCATCTTTATAGGTTTATGATATTTATAATTAATTATATCAAAATCTCCAATATTATAATCTTCTATTTTATTTTTTTTATCTTTAATGGACAATAATGGAGGAGAATATGGTTCTTTAATAATTTGTTCTTCTAAACTTTCAATATGATCGTCATATATATGAGCATTACCTATAAAATGAACAAATTCCTTTGCTTCTAAATTACAATGTTTAGCCAGTATATGCGTTAGGAAAGAATAAGATGCGATATTAAACGGGACACCTAAACCCATATCGGCACTTCTTTGATATAAAGTACAACTTAATTTATTACCTTCTGTAATATGGAACTGTGAAAGAACATGACAGGGTGGTAAAGCCATTTCATCAACTTGTTCCGGATTCCAAGCTGTCATAATTAAACGTCTAGATGATTCTCCTGAATTTTTACTTTCATTAATACCATCAATTATATTTTGCAATTGGTCAATTCCTCTTCCTTTATAATTTGTATTACTATTATCATATTTAGCATTCCAAAAACGCCATTGATGACCATAAACTGGTCCTAAATCATTTTCATTCAAATAATCTAATCCACGCGAATCTAAAAATTCTCTTGTAGCATTTCCATTCCATATTTTTACATTGTCATCTTGTAATAGTTTATTATCCGTATCTCCATTCATAAACCATAATAACTCCTTTAGGCAAACTCGCCAAGCTAATTTTTTTGTTGTTATTAATGGTATTGAATTATTTTCTAGAGAAAAACGCATCATTCCTCCTATTTGTGTATATGTCACCCCATTTCTACCTTTTTCTTTTACCCCTTTTTTTATTATGTTTTTTAAAAGAGATAAATACTGATATTCTTGAAATCTAGGCATTATACTTTTTATAAATTTTTATTTTTAATTTCTTTTTATAAATCATATGGAAGACGTTGAAACTACAAATAAAGTTGTTAAAAACGGTTTTATAAATCACGTTTTTAATTTTGACAATGAAACTAAAACTGAAGCATTAAATGTTGGTCAATATTTACTTTTAGCCATTGTCCCTATGGCATTTTATAATTATATGGTTGATTCTGTTATACCTGAAGTAGATGAAAGTAAAAGTAATTTAGAAATATTAGCAGAAGTTGTTGGACAACTTTCACTTGTATTAGTGGGTATGTTTTTTATTCATAGATTAATTACCTTCGTCCCCACTTACAGTGGAAGGGCTATGGGCGATATGAATTTATTTAGCATTATTCTACTAATTCTTGTATTATTATACGAAAGTCATACAAAAGTAGGTGAAAAGACCAAAATACTTTTGAATAGAGTAAAAGATATATGGCACGGTAAAACGAGTGAAAAAAAGAAAGCGAAAAAAGATCCTTCTGTCGTAAAGGTATCGCAACCAATATCAAGAGCAGGTATGCCAACACATGCCCCAAGTCGCGCTGATTATTTACAATCTCATAATGCTATGTCTAGTCCAACACAAATGTTGCCACCACAAAATACCCCATCACAACAAATTCCTACACCAGATACAGGAGCAAGCAATGATATGTACAATAGTGGAGGGTTTAATGGATTAGTTGATGCTAACTCCCCTGTTCAGTCCCAAGAACCAATGGCCGCTAACGCAGCACTTGGAGGGTTTTCTTCCTGGTAATTTAATCTAAAGAAAGCTTTGGAATTTTTTTAGCAGGTTCTGAAAAAGGAATTTTAGTAATATCAGGATATGTTTTTACAGATTCTATTGATAATTTATACTTTACCAATAGAGTTACCCCACAATCTTTATATCCACTTGACTTTTTTATATCATCTTTTGCCATTTTTACTGCTTGTTCATCACTTAATTCTGTATTTGTATATACATTTCGTAACCCATCATATGACCCCCACCATTGACCAGGACAAGAATATTTATACATATATGCTTCCATTTACATTAATGTATATAAATTTTTTTAAGTTTATATTTAAAAAAATAGTTTGAATTTTACATCGGCGTTAAAGTAAAGTATCCGAAGGTCTTGAAAGTGTACAAAAAGAATTTTTAAGAAAATTGAACATTTTTGTTTCTGACAAGATAACCACACAAAACATAACCATATTCAAAACAATCTTGACTTAAATCATAAAATGTCTCTTAGCACTCTTAAAGCCTGTGGAATTGATAAACTTCTTGCCGGCGGCACTCCTACTCTACCTGTTTTCTACCAAAGAAATGGGGCTCCATCAGAAATTGTTGATTTGGTTGCACTTTCCAACAAAAGGTTCGGTACTGATATGGAAACCATCGTGTGTGGACTCACTGGTTGCAAAAAAGTCCCTGATACAGTTGGAGAAACTGGTTGGGATTGCGAACATGAAGAAACCAAAAACTTTCCAGAAATTAAATCGTCACGCTATTGGCAGGGCGTAAAGGACTGGAGATGGCAACACATTTTGGCTGATCACGAGTGGTCTCATGTCATTTTGGCAGCAGTTGATTTCCAAGAAATAAAGTTGTTTCTTCTCACCAAAGACACCTTTATGGCTCTCATGGAAAAAGGTATTGTAACACAACAGGGAGGAGCGGGTGGCCAAGGTTGTTGGATGGAATACAGAAAAGCTGCTCAATTTCTCCATCCTATTACAGGAGATACTCTGGAAGAGTTACATCAAAATACCACAAAATTATTCAATAAATACCCAAGCTCTCGCGAAGCCAAAACTAAAGAAGAGATTGACGAAGCTCTTCAAAAAGGTCGTTTAGTGATAGAAGCGGGAAAACAGCGCAAAACTGAAGAACGACTCGCAAAAAAAGCTGTTAAGGAAGCTGAAAAAAAGCGTAAAGCTGAAGAACGACTCGCAAAAAAAGCTGTTAAAGAGGCTGAAAAACAGCGCAAAGCAGAAGAACGAGCTTCCAAAATTAGGGCTAAAATTAAAGCAAACAAGATTAAGGATGCCGAAAAAATGAAAAAAGCAGCAATTAAAGCAGCCAAACGCGCCATTAAACTCATCAAAAAAAAACAAAAAAATAAAAAATAAAAAAACAAAAAACTCAAAAAAAATTTAATATTATAAACTAATTACATCTCAACACTATTTAATCTATCTTCACACAATTGTACATATTTTTCATTAATTTCATATCCTATAAAATTAATATTTTCTTTCTTTGCGGCAACACATTCACTACCCGACCCAGCAAATGGTACAATTAATAGTGTTTCACCTGACTTATTTTTACTCGCTTTTATTAAATTTTCACATAATTTCAATGGTTTTTGTGTTGGGTGATCTACTCGTTCTTTTTTCCCTGCTCCACCCGCTAATGCCGATATCTTTATAACATCTCTAGGTAAGGCACCATTTACATGAGCTTTATATACAGTTTCTTTTTCTCCATTACTAAATCTACCCTTTGTTGCTTTTCTTTTTTTACCCGCCGCATTTTTCAAATATGCCTTGGTATAAGGCTCTCTTACATCATCTCTATTAAATAACGGTTTTTTATCTTTATGGCAACACAGTATACTTTCATGCGTTCTTTGCCAAAAGTTAAGAGATGGTGTAACTTTATTTGTGTAATGCCATATAATCCATCTAACATTAATATTTATCCTCACTCTTATAAAAGCTAAAATTTCACTAAACCCATAAATATACAATGTCCCCTTGGGTTTTAAAATACGAATACATTCCTTTATCCAGGCATCACACCAAATCAAATAATCCTCCATTTTTTGTTTATCACTATCATTTCCAAAATCCTTTCCAATATTATATGGTGGGTCACAAATAATAATATCAGCACTCTCGTCTTTTAGTTTTTTCATACCCGTAATACAATCTTCATTGATAACTACTTGTTTAACTTCTGAGCTAATCTTTGTGTTTTCTGTTAATGCTGCCATTATATATTATATATTTCATTTTTTAGATGAATATTATTAATCAATTTTATTAATAATATTTACTTCTTAACCATCATTATTCCTTGTATATCTCCAAATTTAATATTACAAATATTTTTAAATCCGTTCTTTTTATAGAATTTAATAGCTCTTTTATTATTTGCCCTA
>MDSX01061706.1_pt1 | contig 24965 bp, 22 predicted proteins | sample 811141 | NCBI WGS metagenome assembly MDSX01 (sample SAMN05326642, study PRJNA326480) | marine metagenome | isolation source: seawater | place: Atlantic Ocean: South East | collected 2010
CAACATATGATTCTCAGTAGATACTTGAGACATCAAAATGTGGGTGTTAGTGTAACTAGCACTAAGGAACAACGTGCCGCGGAACGCAAGAGAGCCAGACGCGGGGCTGATGTAGAAGAGGAAAATACAGGGGATGCTCTTGAAGATATCTTTGGAAAAATGGATACTAATATGGACGTAGGTGGTGCCAAAAAACTAAAAACCAGAAGAAAAAATAGAAAATTAGTAAGGAAAACTACAAAAAAATAAAAAAATGATTGTTTTTATTGCTTAGACGATAATATTAAGTATGTTTAAATTGTCAAATCGCATATAATACGTTAAAATACGATTATGTATACAAACGCATTGTATGTGTTTGACACTAAGTTTGGTTCAGATGTAGTTAATCTTATGAAGGAGTTTACTCCTCATCCAATTACTGAATCTCGTGAAATAGGACATAATATCCTATTACGCGAGATATGTAGTATGTATGATAACTTTTGTGTACATACACAAAAGAGGGTTTCTAAGTTGAACGTTGAGTTGAGTCGTTGTAGGGATTTTGAATTCCAACAAGATATTCGAGAGGATATTGCCGATTTATATTACGATATGAATTGTGTAACGAACTACCAACTAATGAAGTTTCAACCTAGAGTTTGTACCGAACAAAATCTTAAAGATTCTATAAAAGGTCTTTAAGTTATAATATTCTGAGGAATACCGCAGAGGCATTCCTTAGAATATGGTATGGCATTAGCCAACGCAATAGAAAAAATTGTGGGGGCGGAGTCAATATCAAGTATTTGTACTGAGGCACCTAAAGGTGCGTATCAATTTAAGGATAAATCATTCGATGTAGCGTTAAGGACGAATACATCGCTTATTTAACGACTTTGGACGAAATATCAATTGCTTATTTACGTAATTCTAGTATGTCAACATACGCTTATTACGAAAATAAGCAATTGATATTTAACGGGATTAGGCGAAATATGTGATTGATTCTTCCCTGATTTATCGGCGTAATATGGGTTACCCTCGACAGCTCTCTTGACTAATGGGGAGCTAAATACTTGGACGGTGAGGAGACATTGTGGCAAAGTCGGCTTTTCGGACTTATTGGTGAGATTCCAGTAAGTTCGTCGTGGTATGGACGCTTATGTCGGGGTTTGGCTGATGCCAACCAAAAGTTCTTGCATATAAATGCCTTTTCGTAAACTGGGGGACTACATTCCCAGACAACTAATTTTGATACACTGGTTACAGTGGGTTGTCATATAGATATTAGTGACTAAGATTGCGAGCTCAGTAGAGACGCATCCTGGCCGGGGGTCTTAGTCAATGCTAATACGCTATGACCAGTAAACGAAAAGCAATTAAAAAGTGTTTATATGTTCATTTAAGAACAAAGAGAAAGTATCTGCCTTATTGGGTATTTTCGTGAAATTTATTGAACATACGTTAGACGCATTGGGAGCTATTGCAATAAGTGAGCATTTATGCTTGCAAGAGATTGCTCATAGTCTGCCACTGCGCAGTGTTTAATAAATTTCATGAAATACTCAATATAATTGGTAGATCGAAATTTTTTTATGTAACAACTTCTCCAACAAGTTTATTATCTTTTAGTAATTGACCATTTTTTAGAATATAAATTGCTCCTTTTTTTGTCTTAATTGTAATTTCTTTTTCCTCAGATTGTAATTCCTCATTAATTTGTGTGGAACTATCACATTCGGTTTGTGTTTCTTCAGATACAAGTTCGGTTAATGAATCTAATTTTGAATTTAATTTTTCATTTGTTCGTGTAAGAGATTCAATTTTGTCTTGTAGGTGAATATTTTTTTTTTCAAACTCTTCTGCCGAATTTTTCCAGCGAGTAGCATAAGAAACCTTTAAGAAATCTTCCATTTCGTTTTGTTGTTTTTGTTTTAAATCATTTAATACTTGGATTTGTTGATCTTTTTCCTTTATAATATTATCGTGATTTGAAATCTGTTTATTAGTTCTATCTTCATAATCTTTAATTGAAGATAATACACTGTTAAATAAGGTAGAGATTTGAGATTCCATCTCAATATTTTATATATTTTCTCATAAAATGTGTTTAAATCATATTATTATGTATGAATTAATAAGAATACTATATTTATATATAGTTCTATAATATGAATGAGTCACAAGAAGGGGGAGTAATATCTATTAATGATGAAAATGATAGAATGCGTTTTGAATGTCCACTTTCACTTGAGATCATGGAAGACCCAGTAATTGCAGAAGATGGAATTACATACGAAAGAGAAGAAATTGAGCGTTGGATTTCTACACCAAGAAAGGCAAGCCCACAGCTTATTGCCTCTTTCACACAAGCACAGGAAGAATTGGCTCAAATCGCATCAAACAATGATGGAACTCCTGAGATGCAGACGCGTCATCAGGAAGCGATAAACGCTGTTGAACAGATCCGTCGTGAAATAGAGACCGCCGAAACGCTTACTTCACCAACTACAAATCTAAAAATGGGGGAAAAACTTATTCCGAATACAATTTTAAAAGATATTATAGAAAATAGTATTTTTGATAAAGAACATGCCTCAACACAAATACAAACGGAAGAAAAAGAGGTTGATTCGACTGAAGTACAAACAGAAGAAAAACAAGTTGATTCAATTGATGTACAAACACCAGAAAGTATAATTGATGAAACATTAACAGAGAATGCACTGGAAATAGCTGACAAAGTATCGGATAATATTATTGATGAATATATTGGTGATGAAATGTTGAAGACAAGAAAAAGCAAAGTTAGAGATAAGAAGAAAAGGCAAAAAAAAGGAAAAAAAGAGCGAGACCGAATAGAGAAAGACAAAGCATTAGCTGAGGAAGCGATTGCAAATGCTATGAATGCTATGGCATCTCAGACCATAACTGAGGAAAAAGATTTGTTTTACAGTATAGACTGGGAACAAATTGTGAATAGATTTGGTTTAACAAAAGACGGAAACCTAGATGAGATCAATAGCGACGATATTTTTGCTGATTTTTATATAATTAAGGCTCAAAGTTACGCTTTTCAGTATTTAAATAGACGCAATGGAGCCACAATAAAAGATTTAATGAAAGAGGGAATTCCGTATTTAATACATAAAGAAGCGTATCAGATAGAGAGTTTGAGATTTATACCAGATGGGAGGGTTGATAAGGATTCAATTAAAAAAGAGATAAAGGATTGGCTTGAAAACATAATAGAAATCCAAGATCGTCTGCTTAAGGCTGGATTTTTCGAAGACGGCAAACGCTTCGAGAGATTTATAGAGGAAAAGAATACAAATGATTCCCTAAGGAAGGATGTGGATGCTTTTAAAGTATACAGAGATACGGAAAGACACATTCTTAATACGCGCAGAGAGATATTAAGTGTTGAAATGGACAAGAAATATTGGGGAGCAGCGACTAAAACAAATAATAAAGGTGAAGAAGTTGGACTAAGTCTATTCACTACGTCTAATACAACAATAAAACAAAAGTTTCAGGGGCTTTTCTTGTTTTGGCTAAATTGTATAAAGTTGACTGCTAAAATGTCTTTACAAGAAATTCAAGAATTTGTAAATAGTATGTTTTATAAAATGACTGCCATACAGATGCAAGAATTAAACGGGAATCTTCCTATAGAACAATGGAATTTTGAGATGGTAAGAAGAGGTCTACGTGTAGGTTATATATCTGGAGCTGCAGTAATTGCTGCATGGGTTAGAATATTACATGACTTTGAGACAATAAAATTAAAAAACGAACAGATTCTTAAATTAAGTAAGTGGTGGTCCGAGATAGCGTCGCATGTGGGTGATGGTACGCAAAAAGGGGGAGTAATATATGTAGACAATGAAAATGACCAAGATGATTTTAAATGTCCAATAACTTTGGAAGTTATGGAAGAACCCACATTGGCGGAGGATGGTTTTTCATATGAAAGAAAAAATATTGAGGCTTGGATTAAAAGGAAAAAAGATCGTCGTGAACCCATAACCTCTCCTGTTTTAGGAGAAGTTATGGGAGATAATCTTGTTCCGAATGTAACTCTAAAAAATATAATACAGAATACCCGTTTTGATAGAGAACCAACTTCAGATAGTAATACTCAAACAGAAGAAAAGAAGGTTGATTCAATTCAAGTACAAACTGAAGATATTGAACAAGTGGATGCCGAGGAAGATATTGAAACTGAATTCAATAAAATGACTCAAGAACAACTGGACAAGAAATTAGAAGGTTTGAATCTTAATCGTCCTCCTTCTCCAATTAAGACGCGTAAACTTAGGAAAAAACTGCAAGAAAAGAATCGTAAGCTACGGCGCCATCAAGCGCAGAATCTGGAGACGGGCAATATGTCAAGAGAAGATATTAATGTAGGGCATACAACTTTACCTGATTTATATTCTTGGAATAAGCTCATTTTCATGAGCGAATTAAAAGAAAATGGAGAGTTACCCTATCCTTTGACTTATGATATTATATATGATTTTTACATAGAAGATGCTCAGGCGGCAGTGAATAAATTAAGAAGTGATAAGGGTTTTGAATATGGACAAAAGAAAAAAATAAAATTAATTGGAGAAAAGGCGACACAATTAAAAGAGATGGAGACAGACAATGATGGGATTATACATAAAGATACAGTGGTGAATGGTCTTGGTTCTTTATCAGAAACACAATTCATTGATACAAGTACAGAAATTAGAAAGGCACATAGAAATAATATATCTGAAGAGATACAGTTTTATAAAGAGGGAACATCCCTAAGAGAGATTTTCGAAGGTATGTTTGACTTATTCGTGTATAATCCGGGTTATTACATAACACCAAAATATTATAGACATATACTTCAAAGGGTTTTTACGCTAACATCTGGATTGAATATACCAAAATGGAATATTGATATGGTAAAAAGAGGTTTAAGAATTGGTTCTATATCGTCTGCGGCATTGATATTGGCTTATATTGTAAGATTATCAAAATTTAAAGATGATTCAGATGGTTTTGAAAAGGAAATGGCACAAATCTCTTCTGAAACGGATAAAGTGCTTAAATTGTTAAAACAAGATAGTAGTGAGTTGTCGCAGTTAAAATTACAAAATTCGCAGTTAAAATTACAAAAAAATCGTATTGGACTACAAAAACTTGTTTCAGAGCAGCACTCAATAATAGAAGAGCAAGCAAAACGGTTGAGTATACAAAATAAGATACAGGAGTTGGAAAGAAGGAGAGGAGTGAATGTTAGTCCAATAAAAGGATTTATAGAAATGAAATCAAGATTTAATGATGATCTGGAATGGTTCCAGAGATATGAAGAAAAAGTTACGAAGCTTCTAGAAAAACTGGATAACTCTTCATTAAATCCAGAAGAGAATGCTTGGGTTGAAAAACAATTAGAACTAGCAGGATCAGATGAATATAAAAGGATTGTTGTTGAATCTCAAAAGGGTAATATGGATATCAATTTGCCTATAAAATATATAAGATCTGCGAATATTAAGTCCGAACAAAGATGGGATGAGGAATCCACTCCTCTTTTCGAAGGTGAAGAAGAGTCTAAGGGTTTAGGATAAATCCGCCGGAACATGTTTTTCAATTTGTCGAAAAGTTTCCATATGTTTGTTTGAGAAGTCCTTATATTTAGTATATTCTTCTTCTGAAAAATTATCAAAGTTTTTTGATATTTTTTCATATGAATCTTCTAAATTATACATTTTTTCTTCAGTCATGATTCTTTCTATACCGGAATATTCGGTTTTACCTAAATAATCACAACCTTTTCGGAACATACCTATAAAATAATTTGATTGAGGACTTTCGCCAGATTCAGTGGGAAGTGCTATATCCATTTGTTCTTTTGTAAGTTTTTTGAAAATGAATAGACATGTTTCGTTTTCTTCAGCATCTCTAAATACATATATACCTTCTGTTATTGGAGTGTTTGAGTGAGTTTTTGTTTCTATACTTTGCTCCATAATATGTATATATAATATTGTGTTTAATAAAATATTTATCAATAATAATAAAATGGAAGAAGAAAAGAAGGACGAATATGAAGAAGGGATTGAAGAAAAAGACGAAATAGAAGAGGGTGTTGCCCTTAGAAGGAGCAAAGCTGATGTTGACTATGAAAAAGAGATTGAAGGAAAAGACAAAATAGAAGAATTATTAGCTCATTTGCGTATGGGTGATAGGGAAGAGTATAAAAAAAACGAAAATAGTCAAAAATTCTCGCAATTTCTAAAAGATATAGAAGATGTACATATTGACAAAGAAGCGAAGCCGATTAGTCAAACTGACTTTGAAGATATATATGGGAGGGGTGGAAGTTCATTTCAACCGGTAGTCGTTGAAGGTAAGGATGATGAATTAATGAAAGAATTAACAAAAGGTTTTTTGGTAATTCCTGGGGAAATAAAGGATCCTGATACTGGCGTTCTTGGTAATGAAGTTAAACAGATTGTACCTCGAGCCTACGAAGTTTTGAGAGATGAGATAAGATATGAAACGGAAAAGGATGATAAAGAGATTCAGGATTATAATGACACAAGCTTATCCAATTGGTCATTTGATGCTTCTGAAAAGGAGATAGAACGTTTAAGTACAAAGAGTCCACTTATAAAAGAACTATCTGATAATATAGCAGAGCAAGAACAAATGGATTCTGTTAGATTAGCTGAAAGAGAAGAAAAGGTTGGTTCTCCAGATGGACGTTCATATTCAGAGCATAATAGAGTTGGTCTAAATTTTGGAGGATGGCGCTTAAAAAAAATGTAAAAGTTCGTTTATAAAGACCATATTTTTTTTAGAATTAGACTAAAAGAATGAAACAGGTTATATTGATAACTTTATCAGGTTATACGGATTACAATGTATCATTAATAGAACAAATAAAGAAAACATCTGATATAGATGTTATATTAGCATGGGATAAAAAGGGTATAAATATTGAGATAAAAGAGGATGAATTGAATATAATAAACTGTTGTGATGAACTATTTAAGAAATATGGAGAGAAGATAAAAAATTTTAATGGTAGATGGGAAGATAATCCGGCGAAGTTAGGCGTATTACATTGGTTTTCACAAAATGAAAAATATGATTTTATGTGGGTATTTGAAGATGATGTGTATGTAAAAAATTGTAAAGAGTTCATAGATTGTTATTCAAATGAGAATACAGATATAATTTGTAAACACGATTCTAAATTGCCTTTTTGGTATCCAGGGTATAGAGTAGGTGATAAAAATTTACTGAGTAGAGATAAGGATTTTGTGTATTCGCATCTATATATAGTAAGATATTCCAAAAAAGCATGTAAAGATATCATAAATGAGATAGTGGAATCGGATGAAACGAATCATCATGAATTATGGATTCCTTATGTAACCTTTAAAAAGGAATTATCGCATTCTAATTTATTATCAAAGCATTTATCTGGTTTAAGAACGAATCCGACATCTAATACGAATAATTCTTTTTCAAAGATATCGCATGAAATATGCCACCCATATAAACACAAGCTTGTACAAAGCAATTGAAAATGAATGTAAGGATTGGATTGAACATATATTTTTTAAGGTATCCGTGTTGAGTGGTAATATTGTATCCACGATTTCTGTAATAATGTCTGACACCATTTCCCGAAATGACAGCAATATTAGAATATCCATACCATAATGCGAATCTTTCAGCATCTTTTAATAATTTTGTACCGAATCCCTTGTGTTGAGAACCCTTAGATTGTCCTACGCCACTTAAATCGCCGTATACGTGTAATTCACGTATAAATGCCGTATTTTTAAGTTCAGAAAAGGTTGGAGTGAATTGTGAGGAATTTCTCCATGGTATTCTGAGTCGAATAAATCCATATAGAATTTTTTCGTCATTTGTTTCATAACTAATGAAAATTTCTGTTCCATGACTGGATTCATATGTACGAATTTTTCTATATGGGTCTTTTATGTGTTTACCTTTTACTTCTCTACAGCGAATACACTTACAATTACTAATTTTAGACAAAGATTGTCTCATATTAGGGTTAGAGCATCCTCCTTCGATATAACTCAATGGAATATCCCGAATAACTCTATTTAATCTGATCCAAGGGTGCATTCGAGATTTAGCATATATGAGAACTTCTTTCAATTTTTCGTCAGAATATGGTTTATACTTACCACTTTTATACATTTTTTCATAAACAGACCAGGGAACAACCGAAACAGGATATATTTTGATCTGGTCAGCTTGTAACAAGGGATTATAAAGGATTTCTTCAAACATTTGTATATCTTTTTGAGGATTACTACCATATAGGTTAGGCATTAGATGTACATCTAATTTGAAACAGTTGTGTTTTAAGAGTGCAATAGCGTCTATAGTATGTTTAATAGAGTGTCCACGATTAGACATTTTTAATATTTTGTCATCAGTATGTTGTAAACCCATTTGTACTCTTGTACAACCGAATGAACGAAATTTAGCGATTTCTTGTAAAGTGATTGTATCGGGTCTTGTTTCTAATGTTAATCCAATAATGCGAATTTGAGCAGATTCGTTCAAAAGCATTTCTGTTTCAAGTGGGAATCTTTCTTTACGATTAGAATAGATAGATGTATTGGCAGCATAATATATATCTCTTACGAATTCTTTTTGATATTCATTGGGATATTCGCTGAAAGTGCCACCTAAGACGAGTACTTCAAGTTTGTCAATTGTATGTCCCATACGTAAGTATTGAGAGATACGCAAATTAACTTGTGCAACACAATCATAATTAACAGAGCATGCTCTGGCGACTCCTGGTTCTTCTGCTAAGTATGAACGAGGTTGGGCGATCCAACCATTTTCTTCTCTTGCGGGTTCACTTGGACAATAATAACAATTATGTTTACAAGAAAACATTTGTTTTTTTCTCTCACCTGTTTTTGAGTCAGTATATTCTGGGAAAGCATGTGTAAATACGGTAACAACTAAAACACCCGATTGACTTCGCATAGCACGTTTCAATATGACTTTATAAAACGAAGGTTTATTGAGTTGTAATCTTTTATAACTTGCAACAATATCAACTTTACGAAAAGTAAATTTGTTAATTTTTTGGAATTCTCTCATTTTTTTTTCAAGAGTCCTCCAAGTAGTTATATTTAAATTTTCATTAACAAACTTATCAATAGATGGGCGAAGTTTAAGGTTATCATATGCGATAGTATGGAGTTTATCAAAGCATGATAAGTCTTCAATATCATGTGCCATATTAGAGTTTGCGCAAGACATTTTAAGTTGTATTATTTTTGATTTTTGTAATACTGTGTAGACTTACAATCATTTTTAGATAAAAAATGATTATAACATGAAATGAAATAGTATATAAGATATAATGGATGACAAGAATCTTCGTTCGATTTGTAGAAAAACACAAGCATCAAGACGTATTGGGTTTACTTCATCTGAATTTCAAGAAAATTTAGATGGAGATTTTAAAAGTTCTGTTGATGAAATGGCTATAGAAAAAATAAAATCGGATATAGAGGGTCGTTGTATTGGAGAAGGATATGTAATTCCAAATACAATAAAATTGATAAAAAGGGGGGGCATAAGTTTTCCACATGAAGCATTACAATTACATTATTCAATTCAGGTTTCTTACGAATTTATGCTTTGTAATCCAAATCCTGGTACTATTTTAAAATGTAAAGTTGTGACAAAGAATAAGATTGGTATTCTTGGTCGTTTAAACAATGATAAATCTCCATTGGTTATCCTGATACCACGCGATTTATGCGATACAAAAGAAAAAATGGATATATTGTTAGCATCAAATAAGGGGGACGATATAAAGATTGTAGTAATTGGTAAAAAATTTGAACAGAATGATAAAAAGATAACGGTAATTGCAGAAATAGCAATGGAGTAAAGAAAAGTTCTGGATAAGTTCCGATTATTAGTGTGTTTTTTGAAAAGTGGATAAGAATAAGCAAATAATAATATATATAATAGAATATACAAAATGTCTGTATATGATTTAAAAGCTGCAAATAGTGATTCAAAAATGAAGAGGTATACTTTGTTTCCGATAGAGTATTCGGAAGTTTGGAAAATGTATAAAAAGCATGTAGCTGCTTTTTGGACAGCTGAAGAAATAGATCTTGCGAAAGATGTGGTAGATTGGGAAAAATTAAGCAAAGATGAGAAACATTTTATTTCAATGGTATTAGCATTTTTTGCTGGTAGCGATGGTATTGTACTTGAAAATTTGGTAGAACGTTTTATGAGTGATATTGATATTCCAGAAGTAAGGTCATTTTATGCGTTTCAAGCGACCGCAGAGACAATTCATAGTGAGACATATTCTCTTTTAATTGAAACTTTAATAAAAGATTATAATCAAAAAGCTATTTTGTTTGATGCCATAAATAATTTTGAGTGTATTAATAAAAAAGCACGTTGGGCAACAAAATGGATAGCAGATGAAAAGTCTGATTTTCCAGAACGGTTAGTTGCATTTGCAGCGGTTGAAGGTATATTTTTTTCAGGGGCATTTTGTTCAATTTTTTGGTTAAAAAAGCGGGGTCTTATGCCTGGTTTGTGTTTAAGTAATGAATTTATTAGTCGTGATGAAGGATTACATACAGAATTTGCGATTCTTATTTATCACCAATTTGCAAAGAAACTGGAGTCGAGTAAAATAGTTGAAATTATAACGGATGCAGTATCAATTGAGAAGGAATTTATTTTAGAAGCATTGCCTTGTAATCTAATCGGAATGAATTCTAGGTCCATGTCGGATTATATAGAGTTTGTTGCAGACAGACTACTTGTACAATTAGGATGTTCAAAAGTATATAATAAAAAAAATCCTTTTGTTTTCATGGAAATGATAAGCATGGAAGGAAAGACGAATTTTTTTGAAAAGAGAGTATCTGAATATTCTAAAGCTGGTATTAGTTCTTCAAATACAGATATAAATTCTAATAAAAAATCATTTAGTATTGATGCGGAATTTTAAATAAGCCCTTCTTTTTAAATAAGAGGTTTTGATAAATAGTTGATTGTTATTATGGATGTTGCCAACAATATCATAGGAGTAAGAATCTTCCAGAATAACTTTCGTCAAAGACTGGTAAAAACCAAAATCTTAGATACGAGAGTACATAGATGTAATGAAATAAGTGTATCTATTCTTAAAAATGTTGATACTAACTTTCTTAATAAAAAAATAAGCACTACTTCATATCATCTCTATACTTCAAAATTAATAAAAATTCAAAAAGAGTTAAGAGAATCAATTGTTGGTAGATTAATAAGAAGGTTTATAAATATAACAAAGGTAGAGTTAAAAATTACAGAACTATTAACATATATTACTTGTTCGGATGTACGAATTCTTCTAAATTGGGTTATGAATAATAGTGAATATAATGTAATAGATACACCAAAAACGGTGAGTTTTACAGAAAAGTTTGATTTTGTAGAGAGAGTTTTTATACCAATACGTTATGAGAAAAGTGTAGACGATATAATCACAGTAGAATCTCCTGAAGATCAGATTATGATTGATGCATCTGAAGAGCAAACAAGAATACTAATTTATGATTTCATAGAGGATGTACAATACAATATTTATGGTAATTTTAAGAAAGATTCTATAAATTTTTGTAAATTATATACATTTTATAATGACAAATATAACCTGATTACTGAAAAAATATCAAATCTTCATATACCTCAAGATTTCAAAAATGGTTATTTGGAACAAATGAGAATTGATGATATTGTGGGCAAGGAAATTACAGATATTATGAGTACTATATCCGTTGCGTATAGTAATGCAAAAGAATACAAGTGTATGCCTTTGAATATATTAGTCGCCCATTTCATGAATGGTGATATTGAATCTAAAGCATATATGCTAACGTTACTTCTTCTCTTTGAGACAAATACAAGATATGTTGCAACAGTATTATTTGATTTTCTAATGAATAGTGAAAACTCATCTGCAACAGTACACGAGATATATTGTCATATGCATTGGACTATACAGAAAAAATTTGAATATTCGTATAAAACAACAACAGAAAAGATCAAAAGTATGGAAATCTCCACTGATAAAATTCCTTATGACAAACGTTTGCTTATATCAAATGCACCTGAACAAGCTAAAGCAAAAGCGGTTGATAAACTGAAGAGTGTCAATTCTTCTGAAGGTGGGGGTAAAGCACAACAATGGTTAGATGGATTCTTAAAAATCCCATTTGGAAAGTACAAAACACATTCTGTTATTGATGAATTAGATGTATTCAAGTCTAAAATTTCGATTCTTAAAAATAAAATGTCATTAGTAAAAAGATATGAGAAAATATGTTTTGATGAAACAGATACGTCACATAATATATCTACACTTGTATCTAAAATTATGAGAATTGATAAAGATGTTAAATTAGAAGATCTTGACATATCTATATTAGAAAATGTATTTGATGATTTTTCTAAATTGGATTCTGATTCAGATGATTCAAACCTTAATGATTCAAATCAAAGTGACTTAACTCTTAATAAACTTCCAATTCAAAAAAAAATAACGCCACGTTCTTCATCCAGTTCTCCATTCGGTCGGAGAAATAGAATGAGTGAAGACAGTGATAGTTCATTTGACGAAAAAATCGCACTTATTAATGGTACTTTACAAAGAAGACGTAGTTATAGACCTGTTCCATCAGATGTTTTTGATGATAATAAATCTGATTCCGATTTAAAAAAATCAAATACATCTTTCTTTTCAGAGAAATCTTTATTTGTAGATCTAAAAGAATTCTGTAATAAGTGGAGAATATATGAGAATGAGAAAAGAGTTTATATTTCAAGTGTTAAAGAAAAATTGGATGATTCTTGTTTTGGTCATGATGATGCTAAGCTAGAGATACAAAGATTGGTTGGACAGTGGATTAATGGCAATACGGATGGAACTGTTATTGGAATACAGGGACCACCGGGTAATGGTAAAACCACACTTGCAAAAATGGGAATGTCAAAATGTTTATTAGATACAGATGGGAAACCAAGACCATTTGCAATGTTAACACTTGGTGGTAGCTCTAATGCGTCTACATTAGTTGGTCATAATTTTACTTATGTAGGCTCAACATGGGGTAGAATTGTTGATATTCTAATTGAAAAGAAATGCATGAATCCAATTATATATATAGATGAAGTTGATAAAGTTAGTCGTACAGAACATGGAAGAGAAATAACCGGGATTTTGACACATCTTACTGATTCAACACAAAATGATCACTTTGAAGATAGATATTTTTCGGGTATACCTTTTGATCTATCAAAAGCTATTATTGTAATGTCTTTTAATGATCCATCTTTAATTGACCCTATCTTAAGAGACAGAATGCATATTATCAAAACAAATCCTTTATCAACACCTGACAAGCTTCATATAATCAATAGTTATGTTATGCCTTCAATACTTGAAACAGTTGGTTTCAGTAAAGATGATATTGTAATAGATAACGAGACTTCAACATTTCTTATTGAATCATTTACCTATGAAGCAGGAGTTCGTAAGCTTAAAGAACTATTGTATGAAATTATTAGAGAGATTAACTTACGTGCCATTTTAGGAGATGGTTCTGAAAAACAAGAATTACCATTTAAAATATCTAAAAATGTTGTTAACGATATATTAAGGAAAAAACATAAAATTCGTATAAAATCTATTCATTCAGAACCTAAAATTGGTCTAATAAATGGTTTATATGCAACTGCTGCAGGTATCGGTGGACTAACAACAATAGAAGTATTCAGGGCATATAGTAAAACTTTCTTGGAACTTATACTTACTGGAAGTCAAGGCGATGTAATGAAAGAAAGTATAAAATGTGCTAAAACTATTGCTTGGAATTTGATTCCGGATGATTTTAAAGAACAATTTTACAATTCATCTGAAAAAGAACAAGAAGATAAGTCAAATGTTTTTGCTCTTCATGTTCATACTCCAGAATGTGGCACTCCAAAAGATGGACCATCTGCCGGCGCCGCTATTACACTCGCCATTCTCTCACAATTAACAAGTATACCTATTCGAAATAATGTTGCGATGACAGGAGAAATTGATCTTAATGGTAACGTTACAGCAATTGGTGGACTACAATCTAAAATTCAAGGCGCATTAAGAGCTGGTATTAAAAAAGTTTTGATACCTTTAGATAACAAACCAGATTTGGATGATATTATCCGTGATGAACGCATAATTGAAATCACAGATACTAAAGTTGACTTTACAGTTATTACTGTGGAACATATACATGATATGTTACCACATGTTTTAGTAGAAAATAGCATGAAATTTATTAACTATACATAAAACATTTAAGTATATTAACACTAATCCTATTCTCCTCGATTATTTTGTCCTCGATTATTTCTGTAAATAATCGCATCATTCTGTAAATAATTAGAAATGTTGGTATACAAATCCGCAGTATTATAATATGGTCTAGTCCTGCGATTTGAACCTCCGCCTCCAAATACGTTTCCCAAATATTTCATCTGTTCTTCTCCTATATCATCTTCTAAACTTTTTAAGCATTCGGAAAGTCTTTTCTGGCATTCGTCTTTTGCTTCTTTAGCTGAAACCACCCTTACTTTCTCTCTCTTTTTAGTTTCTGCTAAAATTTTCTTTGCATCTTCCAACTCTTTTGATGCTTGTAAAACCGCTCGTAGGTCTACTTGTTCTAAACCTTCAAACATTTGTGGATCCATTTTCCGTAAATATTAATAATTATTTTGTACTTATGTCGTTTCCAACTAGTATATATTATAGAAATTAATGGCTTACGAAATACCTATTGCTACATCCCCATCTTTTATAAGCAATAATCATCCTATTAGCACTACTATTTCTGTAATTAATATGGAAAGTAATCCTCTATTCGTTAGCAATGCTATTCAAATTAATATAACCGAATCATATATTATTCAAGATATAATACCCCCGCATATAATTCATAAAATGAATTTAGAATTAACTTTAATAAGAAACTCCTTATTTATACATGGTGGTCTTTCCGCAATGTATTTCATATTCTATCCAACAGTATATAGTTTGTTTTCAATCATTATATCTATTTATGGTAATATTGTAATTCGACTTAAAAACTCTGTAAAAATACGAAAATTAGTATTAAATCTATTAATTATTTTAATTATATTAGACACTTTATGTAGAACATGGCATTGTATCGTTTATATAACCGAAAAAAACATACTCTACAAATTTTATAATACTATCGGTTTGTTCGGATTATATGTATGGGCATTACAATGTAACTTTTTCATTCTTTTTGTATTATCCAATAGTAAACTTATGTATTATGATGAACAAAACAATCTTACTGATTTAATTAATCTTGATTCGCCTGCTTGAGTTTATATTACCCCCTTATAATTGTTTATGACTGACTTTACCCATCTCCTATTGTAAGGCTTTCTACGATGTTTGAAAGACTCTTTTGTAATAGTATTTAAACACAGTAGGAATATCGCAATGATTATTGATAAAATTACCTTTCTCATATACTATCTAAATAGTATAAAAATGAATATATAATATATCTCTAACTGTATAAGAGAACAATGTCTAAGTTATTTTGGATCTTATTATCCGTATTTAGAAGCAATGCCTTGAATATTTATATCAAACCTTATAAGTTTGTTCCAAATGAATATTATGTTTATAATGAATTAGAACCAGATCCAGACTTAAGAAAATCTATCTCAAAAAAACATATGACAGAACAGCAATATGAAGACGCATGCGATGAATTAAAAAAATATTATGAAGACTTAGAGGAATATTATTCTAATTTGAAGGAACATTTGTATGAAAATAACTCATCGAATAAGGATGACTATATTCTGCCAATATAAACAACTCTTATGAATTATAAGGGCTTTTTTTTCTCTTCTAACTCTTTTTCTACCAATTTAGTTGCTTTATCCGCAGTAGATTCTAATGTTTTGAACTCTGCATAGCAAAAGAATACACCAAATAATATACCAAGAAATAATCCTATTCCAACACGTAGTATCTCTTTATTAATTACATCTCCATTAAATAGAGAAATTGACAGGAAAATAGAAAGCATCATACCCATTACAGCAGTTGATATCATTGAACCTGCTTTCTCAAGCATTATATTTTCCATTAACAAGTATCCAACTACATATCCAAGAGCCAATCCATGAAAGGATAGACTATTGCTCATGAAATGTTCTCCAGAGTTTGATGTAAATAAAATACCAACTATAACAGTAAATATCGCTCCAAACAAATATATACCACGACTTGTAGTAGGTGATAAGAAAAATAGAGCTAGTGGTATTACTAGTATAGCAGTCGGTAAACTCTTAACAAAATATTCATAATTATCGGCATATTGGTTTACTATTGATCTTAACATGGTCACCATTCTTGACTTTGGTGATACGTTTACTGGTTCTGCTTCTAGAATTAAATCTGGTATACTCAGATCAGACATTATATATTGATAACATTTTTTTCTATGATTCTATATAATGGTGGGAGAAGAAGAAAAGGTAGCAGATTGGTTTGATGATGAATCTGTACATAAAGCTTTTGCTACTTTATTTACATATTATAATAATCACGAAGAATATAGTAGATCAAAGGCAGAGAATATATGGTTTGGACCTGCAAAAATTGAGAAGAACGCACAAGGACAAGCATCACTAACAGGACATATTCCCGCACCAACCGATGAACACGAACAAGCTGAACAAATAATGATACTGAATAAAAGTCCTGAAAATAAAGATATTATTAAATACTATAATCATTATAGTTGGCTATCTGGATTAAAAATGCCAATTGGTAATGATGGAAATTTTTTTAAAAATGAATGGGAACATGTATTACCAATTTTTCATCAAATGATCTTTGCTGGAGGACTTGCGGGGTATTCATATTTGGATGCTCCAGATTTTAGAACAGATGATTTAGACGATTTGATCAATAATAATAATGTCCAGGACGCCATATCGCTCGTCATCGCAGATTTTACAACACTTAACACTATGAGAGTGGATACATTGGCTTCAAACCCAATGACTAGTTCACAGATTTATCATAGAATAAAAAATATATTAAAGATAGATAAAACCCAAAAATATAAAAATTTATCGAAAAACAGAGAACATCTGAATTTGTTGTGTATTGCAAAATCCGAAAAATTTTTAAATCAATGTAAAAGTGATTCTGTTTTTGTTTGTTTAAAAAGGTTCGAAAAAAAGTATCAATACGCGGTTGATACTAAAAGAATTGAAGATTTTTTTAATGGAATAAGTCTTAATATTGTTGCAAATCCCAATATGAATTTCAAAGATGAACTTTGGCAATCTGGCAAATGTATGTTCAATAATAAACCTTGTAAATTAGTTCGAGCGGCGGGTAAACCATCTAATCATTCATATAATTATATTACAAAAGGTGCAAAAGAAAATCAAATTCCTCTTGGACTATGTCTTAGAGATGATTTTATTGATATTTATACAGAAAATTCCAATCGTTCCCAAGAAAGTGAACAAATTCGCGATGAGGGATACGCCTCTTGGAAGCAAATGGCTATTCATAATGTAACACAAATACTTACGCGTATCGTGTATGAACTAAATAATTTTATGATTGAGAGAACCCTTTTTAATTGTATTTATTTATTATGCTATTCACATCCGGAATGGAATGAGAATGAGAATAAAGGTGAAAGGAATAACAAGTACATTATACCAACTCCAGCAAATTTACAACAAAGGAATTCAGAATGGAGTGATAAAGAATTAAACAAGATGACGAGAAGTTCGTATCAGTATGTCGATCCAGAAGATCCTCGGACGATACCAATCGGGGAAGTCGTTGCGGAAGATGAGAGTGAACGACCAAGAAGAAGAAGAAGATGTCGCACTACTCCAGATACTCCACATACTCCAGAACGGAACCCAGACCGACTCGTACCTACACACGCTCAATCGATACGTGGAGCAATAACCCAAAACTCACTAGCTCAAGCTGAATTGACTGATAATTATGCAGAAAGGGGTAAAGATATACTATGGTCAAGTTTAATAATAACTGAAGAAAATGACAAGAAAAGTATGCGTAGTTGTTACCCTATAGAATATTTTGTAGGAAAATGTATAAGAAAGATATATAATTTAGATATAGATGATAGATTCAATAAAAATATGGACTGGGACACAGACCTTTTAGGAAGTACAATAGGAGAAAATACGTTCAATTTGACTTTATCACAGAATGAAAATACACAATTCAAAGATAAAAAATGGCAGAAGACTGTTTTAAAAAAAGTTTTACTAAATTGTATCATAATGAGTTATAAATGTGAACCAGCTGACATATCTGCTAGTGCTAATCTGGATGCGAATGTGGTGGATATGGATGCGAATGTGGTGGATATGGATGCGAATGTGGTGGATATGGATGCGAAATTAGGCTTTGTCGGTGGAAGTTCAAAAAGAGTATTAAAAACTAAAAGGGGTAAAAAGAAATTAGGGTATAAAAAGAGAAAATAGAGTTAAGATTGAACATTGTTAAGTTCGATATTCTGTTGTGTATTTTGTAATCTGTTCCTCAAATTCGATCTTTGTATTCGTATTATACTAAGTATAATATTATCAATACAAACTAGTAAAAGAGGAATAATTGTACACGAAAGCATTATACACATTACTTTCCAAAATGTATCTTGAACTGTGAAAAGTAATGTTAGAAAGGACACGACAGATATTAGTAATACACTACTCATGATACCTAAATTAGAATACAAATTTTGTATAGTATAATCTGGTTGGGTTGGTGGTTGTAGCCTATTTAAAGATACAACTGTTTTTCTACAAATAACGCAATTACTATTTGATAATTGAATATGCCATTTTTGATAACATTCCTCACAAATACTATGGTCACATTCTAATTTTACAAAATCAATATTGGCTTCTATATCATTTTCCGTAAAACAAATGGGGCACGATTCCATTAAATATTAAGGTATACTGTTCAGTTAAGGTTTAAGTAAGTTGTAGTATTCTAAATATTTTTTGTGTACATTATTTTGTAAATAAGTATCTGTACACATTCTTGGATTACCATTGAGAGTATTTCCTAAATTAGAGCCAAATTCCTCCCGATGTTGTAAAAATTTAATGTCTTTGGTAGCATATGCTTTAAAACGTTTTTCTTTAACAAGAGCTCCAATCATTTTATCGCCTGGCTCATTTTTCATTTCGGATGTATTTTCAAGAATTATTTTAGCAGATTTTCTGTTCAATGCAATAGCAGTACGACATAATGGACGAACAGGTATTGACCAATATTGATTTGAAATATCTTCGTTTTTAGTACAAAAGTCATAACATTTACTAAAGTTCAAATAGTCCCAATTCTTTGGAACAGCTTGTAATGTAGGATTTAAGACACTATTAAAATGTATAACATCTTTATAAGTATCTGTTCGTAAATCATCTTCAAAAACTAATAACCTTTTTGAGGAGGAATTGAGAAAAGATTTATAGACAGATAAAGCTGAATAGTGACAACAAATTCTACCAAGATTTAAATAATCATTATAGTCTTTATTAAGAAATCCAATATCAATAAAATGTTGGTGACTATAGTCTTTCTTTAAGTATGCATCAAAAAAAGTTACATTTTTTATACCCCATTGACGGAATGTGTTTGTCATATGTTCTTTTCTTTCTGGAATACATATACATACGATCATGTCAAAATAATTATCAAAACAGTTTTGTGTTGTAGTAAATCCGGAGAAACTTTCTTTTGCTTTATATAACTCACGACATACTATCAATAAAATGAGAAATGTAATAAATATTGAAAGAGTAACAGGTAGTGCCATGATATAATAAGGATAATAAATAATATCTGTATTAATAATTTTTAGTCTCATATTAGAAGATTTTCCCGTCTTAATATTTCGCGTATTTTGACATAATGTCCAATAGGGAAATGATTATATTTACGCACTTTTCTATAATATTCGTGATCTCTATTCATTCTTGATACGATCTTTACAATACCTTTATATCCTCCCGCAAAATCTAAAATACTTTGAATTTTTTCAGATGAAATATTGCATCGATTAATCGCATTGGACAATATTAATTTCTGTTCATTGTATTCTAACACTTTTGTGTGTATTTCTTTATGAAAATCGTTAATAGCCGGATTTTTTGTGTGTGGTATATACAACCATATATCTTTATATACACGCAATGGGCATTTGTTTTGTTTAAGTACTCTATAAATACTATCTTCAAGAGAACGGTGTGAATTCATGGAATACATGATTTATAGAATTTTGTATAACGATTGTTGTAGATTATATTTAAGAAGGTTATTAGAATCATTTTTAAAAATGAACTTAAAAAAGAGAAATATAAGAGAAGAGTAAAATGGAACATTATACGCTAAATGGTTATCAACTAAACCATTATACGCTTAGTCCAAGTGTTAAATTATATGGTATCTTTGATACACTAAGTGATGCTTTAAACTTTCTGTCTTCTTATATGACGCAAAAATGTGAACAGAATGATGGGGGTAATAGGTATCTTAATGGTAACGGTTATCGATTATGGATAAAGAAGATAATGAATAATAACGAATTGTATGTTAATAACGGAATTGAAATGCTTAGTGGAGGAGAGAATATTAAGATTAGATTTGTTCCAAATTTTCAGACGGTTGAATACAATCATGATGAATTTACACCATCTTGACAATAAGATTTTAACTTTATTGGAGATTCACTTATAAGTCTATAAAGGATAAACCATATATTTTCAGTTGTATGTGAATCATGACAAAGATGTGCGAGTGTTTTAACATATTCATGAGTTAAAAGTTCTTTTTCTTCGTGGTATTTTAAAGAGAATATACATAATGCGTTAACAGAGTAAGATTCTCCATATAATTCATTAGTAACATGAACAATATTATCACTTTTAAGAATTCTGTCAAATAGTTTAACGTAATTGAGATTGTTACACGGATCAATTTTTAAGAAATCAATATGAGATATACGCCCCGTCATCAGATATAAATACTGCATTGTTGATACCATTTTACGCATATCTCTTCCTACTTTATGGAAAATATCTTTTAATGAAGATTCATCATATACTGTATTTTCATTATCACAAATCATTTTAATGTATCCTTTTGCCATACTAAAAGTAAGAGAGTTATATGCGATTGGAACACAATTACGAAATATAAACTCGGAGACACGTTCTATTCTGTTACAAATAAACAAGAAAATTATATTACGCTCCGAATCTCCTTCTGTTCGACTTATATCTTTTGTAAGAGGTCTAATAAATATTTTTTGGTCAATAATTCGAATTGAATCAACTTCATCTACTAAAACGAATCTTTGTTTCGATGTTGTTTTTTGCATAGAGAATAGTGTTAATTTACGAATCAATTGTTGAGTAGTTCCAGATGCTCTGGCTTTCGCATCCAATATAAGTTTTGAATCTTTAGGTATATTCTTTAATAATACGCGAACTGCTGTACTTTTTCCAGTTCCAGATGGGCCATGTAATAGTAGATTTTTGGATTCGGAACCATACTTCAAAACTTGTTCAAATTCTAAAACATTTCCACAAACTTGTCTTGATGTTTCTGGTCTATACTTCTCTGTCCATGGAATGACATTCATTAGTTTTTTATATTGCAGTCTTGCTTAAACCAAATTTGTATTAGTCGGCTCAGAAATAACCATATATTCTGAATGTTTCTTTTTCCTTTTAAATTCAAAAGATGTTAATCTCTCTTTTTTTAATATTTCAAGGAAGTCTTCGTCATATGGTTGCATTATAGGGGCACATTCCCATCTAAAAGCACATCCGATTGGATCTAATTTAAATCTCCATGGATAGTTGGATTTATTTTTTGCAATTAGTGATTTCCAACTATAAGGTAATAAATGGCGACTTTGTGGCGGTAGAACAATCGCGAGTTGTTCTAGGCATGTGTATTGTTTATTTGAAGTTGGAAGATCAATAGTATTATCTTCTTCTTCTAAGTATTCTACTAAATCAGTTAACAATGGAGCATGTATATATGGATAATACCATCCTTGATCACTATCTTTAATAGGATTCGGTGTAGTATAATAGTGAAGATTCCAAGCAAGTCCGTTAATATATTCTTTACACATCTTCTGTATATCTGATTCATTAACTTCAATATTTTGATAGTAGCGTTCTCTCCATCCTGGATTTCCAAAATTAATATCTATCTCTATATCTCTATGATAATCTGGCCAGTGATAGAAACGTTCATCAGGAGAATGACCATGACGAACCAGATTTTTATAAGCAGTCGTTTCTGCTCTTTCTCTTACTAAATCATCTTCTTTATCAGAAAACTGTTTAAGAAGTTTTAATAAGAAGTTTTTTTGAATTTTACCATCAATTACAAGGTCATGTGACAATTCGTTATGAATTTGTTCATAATTATCTAAAACAGCATCCAGAGCATTTTGTCTTAAATTTAATGAATAATGCTTTGGTAAAAAATCATTACCCATAAGAAAAGCCAAAACAACGTAATCTTTTGGAGACCATATTTTGTTTCTTGATTTTAAGCAATTAACCAGTTGCGATATACATACATAACTTGGTTTATCTTCAAATTCTCTATATAGATATATCTTTTTTGGATGTACCAATATACTCAACATAAATAGATCTGCATCTAAACCATGAACAACATTTACTCCATCTTCTGTTTTTCGAATATGACGATAGATCTTTTGTTCACCTTCTCCCGGACAAGTTGAATTAGATATGATTACAGTAATATTATTGGATAATTCCTTAAGAAACTCAGATTTGTAAAGTTCTCTATCCATATTTGCCATAAATTTAGTTCCGGGTGTAATTGCATTAGAATCCCAGTCACGTTTTTGAGAAGCATTCTTCTTTTTTGGTTCAAGAGCTCTATCTTGACACGATTTGTACCGCCGTTGACGCTGTTGTTCCATCTTAGCTCTAGGTGCAACACCATCAATAGCTATAAATAATAGCTCCTTAGGATTTATTGTAATAATCATGTGTTGAATGTATGTCAATACCGATTTGTGAATATCTTTTTCAGTTCCATTGTCGATTAGAACCTGTTCTTTACAAGTATGTATTATACCATTAAAGTCTAAATATAATCTATCAATATGGTTTGGACAAGTATCTGATAAACCTATATTTTTTTTATAAGCGTTCCGTATGTATTTATAAAAGCTTGGTACACCCATTAATATACTTAATCAATTAACAGTTATACTTTAAGAGTTCTATAAAATAATCTTTTTGTAGTGTAATGTCATTTATAAGTTATATAAATTCATCTATAAAATTATATGAGGATATATATGAGTTATTGTCAAATAATTCCTCAATACCGAATGATTCTGATGAAAGAAATATATCAAAACTAAAAAACAAGTATAATCAATTCAGAAAAGTACAAACCGAGTATTCAGATATGGTTTCTTCACCAATAAATCATAATATTGCTTTTGAACCAGAATCTTGGAATAAATATGTACGTATTCAAAATAATGGAAACCATTTTATGACTATAAAAATGTCATTTTATATAGATCATCCAAATTTAAACGAATATGGTGTAGTTATTCAGTTAAGAACCATCGAAAAACATTTTAAATTTAAGCAAAATCCTTCAAATGTTGTGGAACACAAAATAAAACTTGCTTCAGATGTATTTTTATTATTCTCAGATGAACTTGTTGACAGAATTAGAGGTGGTGAAATAGAGTCAAATGGTCGATTTCGACTCGATTTTGATACAAATCTATTTCCTGTTTTAAGATTGCCTTTTCATCCAGAGTATATAAGTAATAAGAGTGAATGGTCTATGTCTGTATTGAATAGTATGGATGTTGAATTAGAGAGTTTTCAGAAGAAAACGAAAAAAGATATAAAGTTGAATAAGATAATAAATACCCTTTATGGTTAAAGTGTGTTATTAATTTCTTAATTAATAATAATATTTCTTATTATGCGTTGGGCAAGTGGTGTCCAGTTTAGTATTGATACTGATAGAAAACAAATTGATTTTTCAGATTTAAATGTTGATGGAAGTGGAAGTTCCGTGATTTATGAAGATTATGACTATAACGATAATAATATTCTTCCACGTCAGTTCTTTGATTCCACAAAATTAGCTGCAGGTTATCGTGAAATTTCTATATTAGACGCCGTGGCGAACGGCGAAGTCGCTCAGGCACCGAAAATCGATGGTAGACATTTGGCTCGCGTCGCAAAAATATTTAAAATGGATTCAACTGAGGAGATTTTAGTACCTTTAACAAATTATCATCCGAATGGATTTGATGAACATGGAAATGTATTCTTAAATACTGGAAAAAGACTTGTCTTAGATGCGGATACAGATAATGTGGTACAGCAGCCTGCACCCAGTAGTAATAATAGGGGTAATATAGATGGAACACAATTACGATTTATAACTCCCCCAGCTGAAGATACCTCATCAACTTCAACAACCCTAATTGGATATGAATCTACTCTTGATGCATCTAATATTACATTTGATGCATATACAATTCAAGCAGGTGCGCAGACCTCAACAAACCAAATATCTTCTATAAGTAACAATTCTATATCATTTCACAATACTAATTTTACAACGATGTTCTCAAAAAATTCAGTAAAATTTCAACCAAGTGTATTTGAACCAACCGTTTTTAAAACGACATTTATCAATACTGTTAATGGTAATCATCAACATCCCGTATACGTTAGTCCAGGTGGTGGGTTAGCATCTGGTAATA
>MDSX01052484.1_pt1 | contig 24962 bp, 26 predicted proteins | sample 811141 | NCBI WGS metagenome assembly MDSX01 (sample SAMN05326642, study PRJNA326480) | marine metagenome | isolation source: seawater | place: Atlantic Ocean: South East | collected 2010
GGCGAGGATAATTTATTTAGCATGAATACCAATTGGGTTGAAGAAATTCCAATGGTAATTATTGAACTTCATGACTGGCTTTTACCTAAACAAAAAACTTCAATGAATTTCTTAAAAACTATTTCAGAATTGGATAGAGATTTTAATATTAAAGGTGAAAATATTTTCAGTATTAAAAATAAACTTAATTAGCTCTATAGAAAATATTCTTGTAAAAACACCTATTCTTAAAATTTTATAAAAGAATTTTTATAAATTATAAAAATATTCATCTAATATAAATAATATTTTAATTTTCTATCTAAAAACAATTTCATCGTTTAAAATAGTCTACCTAATGAACATTAATTCAAATGATATTCTTGAAAAAGAATTTAGTATTACTTCGTTACTCAACTTATTTATACAAAATAAAGGTTTTATAGCTTCATTTACTTTGATTTTTGCTATTTCATCTATATTTATAGCATTGTCATTGTCACCAATTTTTTCCTCAAACATTGTTTTAAAATCAGTCCAAGAAAATGAACCCTCATTATCTACTGGACTTGGTGTGTTAGGAGGTATCGCTAATATCAGTGGAAGTTTAGGTTTAAATCCAGATGAAGAAGCAATTCTGGCTATGAGGCACGCTGTAAGTAGAGACTTTTTTAAGAAACTTTACGCCGATGAAGAATTTAAGAAGAATCTTATGGCCTATGATTCATATAATCCAAATAATAAATCAAATTTATATGATCAATCTATTTATGATTTAGAAAACAAAAAATGGATTATTGAACCAATTTTTCTTGTTGCTCACAAAAGATTTACAACTCAGCATATGAAGATATACCAAGAAAAAGTCGGAGATTTTGTAATTATATCAATGGAACATAAGTCGCCAATAATTGCCAAAGAATGGGCGGACCTTATCTTCAGAGAATTAAATAAATATATGAAAGAAGTTTCTTCGCAGAAAATAAATAGAGAAGTTCAATATCTTAATGATGAACTAAATAAAACCACAAGCTCTGAATTAAGAAAAGTTGTTGCGCAATTGCTAGAGAGTAAGATTCAAAAGCAAATGTATGGAAACATATCTGATGATTATATCTTTGAAGTAGTTGATTCTGCCTATGTTCCTAATGAGAGAGCAAGGCCATCAAGAGCATTTATTTGCATTATGATAACTACATTAGGCTTCCTTTTATCTTGCTTAATTGTTTTTATATTAGATCAGTTCAAAAAAAGAATTAAATTAAATCCACCTTTTATTGAAAACGTGGAATAAACATACTTCACTAAAATGAAAATTTTGGTAATTGGTTCATCCGGTCAGCTTGGAACTCAAATATTCAATTTAAAAAATTCATTAAATTTTCTTGATTTTTATTTTTGCAATAAACATGATCTAGATATCTCATCCCCTGAAAGTATAGATAGCTTTTTTTTCAATAAGAAATTTGATGTTGTTATAAATTGCGCTGCTTATACAAGTGTTGACGAAGCTGAAAACAATTTTGAGCATGCAAAAATAATAAATGGATATTCTATAGAATATATTTGTAAGTCATTAGAAAAATATAAGCCAGATACAAAGCTTATTCATTTAAGTACAGATTATATTTTTGATGGTGAATTTTCAGAGCCAATATGCGAAAAAGATACACCAAATCCAATCTCAAAATATGGAAAAAGCAAGCTACTTGGGGAGGAAATGCTTCAGAAATCAAAAATCCCTAGCATCATAATAAGGGTAAGTTGGCTTTATTCCATTTATGGTAAAAATTTTATGAAAACTATAATCAATATCTCCAAAACTAAAAAGACCATAAATGTTATAAGTGATCAAATCGGCTCTCCAACAAGCGCACATGATCTTGTTGAATGCATATTAAGAATTATAGCTTCAGAAAGATTTAATTATTATGCTCAAAAAAAAGGCATATTTCATTTTTGCAATACAGGTTCATGTAGTTGGTTCGAATTTGCAAAGGAAATTTTATTATTAACTTCTTCTGATTGTAAGGTATCTCCAATAACAACAGATGAATACAAAACACTTGCTGCAAGGCCAAAATATTCAGTCCTTGATACATCAAAGATAGAAGGCTCTTTTGGTCTAGAAATTAATTCTTGGAGAGAGGCTCTACAAAATACCATTAATTCTAAAAATACAAATTATAATAAATTAATATGAAAATTTTAATAACTGGAGGGTCAGGATTTATTGGATCAGCTTTAATTAGATATTTATTAAAAAATTTTAATACCTATCAAATTCTTAATATTGATAAGCTGACTTATGCCTCAAATGATTCTTTAAATCAATTTGAAAAAAATGAAAATTATGATCATAAGAAAGTTGATATATTAGACAAGATAAACTTAAGAGAGATATTTTTTGATTTTAAACCTGATTTTGTTATGCATCTTGCTGCTGAATCACATGTTGATAATTCAATTAAAAATCCAAGTAAATTTATTGAAACAAATATCATAGGAACTTTTAATTTGTTAAATATATCATTGGAGTATTCTAAAGAGGTAAACCCTAAATTTTACAGATTTCATCATATTTCAACTGACGAGGTTTATGGGGATCTTGAAAAGAATGACCCTAAATTCAGTGAAAAGACATCATATAACCCAAGTTCACCGTATTCAGCTAGCAAGGCCTCATCAGATCATTTAGTTAGATCATGGACAAGAACATATGGATTGCCTTCAGTTATAACCAATTGTTCAAATAATTATGGCCCTTACCAAAATGATGAGAAATTTATTCCAACAATAATTAGGAGTGCACTTAATCATGAACCAATTCCTATTTATGGTGATGGAAGCCAAATAAGGGATTGGCTTTTCGTTGAGGATCATGTTGCTGCGCTTCATAAAGTATTAATAGAAGGTAAAAATAATGAAACTTATAATATTGGTGGCATAAATGAGGTAAAGAACATAGATGTCGCTTTGAAGATTTGCGCAATCTTAGATGATATACATCCAATAAGTTCTCAAGAGTTGAAATCTTACAATAAGCTAATTAAATTTGTAGATGATAGACCTGGACATGATAAAAGATATGCAATTGATTGCAGTAAAATTAAACAAGATCTCAACTGGCATCCTAATGAAAATTTCAACAGCGGAATGATTAAAACAGTTAAATGGTATTTAGATAAATATAAAGAGGGTAATTAAGTATTATGTATAAGGGGATAATTTTAGCAGGTGGGAGAGGTTCAAGACTCTTTCCAATAACTATATCAACTTCAAAGCAACTCTTACCTATATATGATAAACCAATGATCTACTATCCATTATCAGTTTTAATGACTGCTGGAATTAAAGATATTTTGATAATTGTAAATCCATATGATTTAGAAAATTATGAGAATCTTTTAGGAGATGGAAGTCAACTAGGTATAAGTATTTCATACAAAGTTCAACCTTCTCCTGATGGGCTTGCTCAATCATTTATATTGGGAGAAACCTTTATAGGTTCATCGAACGTATGTTTAATTCTCGGAGACAATATATTTTTTGGAGAAAATTTTTCTAATCATCTTGAAAGGGGTATAAATAGAACAAAAGGAGCTACTATATTTTCTTATCACGTGAATAATCCTGAAGATTTTGGCGTAGTAGAATTTGATGGAGATAGAGTTGTAAATATTGAAGAAAAACCTAATAAACCAAAATCTAATCATGCAGTTACGGGTTTATATTTTTATGATAATGATGTGATTGAAATCGCCAAAAATTTAAAGCCTTCCTCAAGAGGAGAGCTCGAAATCACAGATGTAAACAAAACCTATCTTGATAGGAATGAGCTTTATTTGGAGAAAATGAATAGAGAGTTTGCTTGGCTAGATACTGGTACTTATGATTCATTAATAGCTGCAGGTCAGTTTATTCATATGATTGAAAAACGTCAGGGTCTCAAAGTTGCATGCCTTGAAGAGATTTCATTTTCCAAAGGATGGATAGATTCTGAGGAGATGCTAAAGCAAGCAAATAAGTTTAAATCTACCTCTTATGGAAGATATATACTAAATTTACTTGAAGAAAGATAATTATGAATATAACTAAATGCTCAATCGAAGGGGTAAGAATTATAGAGCCTGATGTTTATGAGGATGAAAGGGGTTTTTTCTATGAAAGCTATCATCAAGAAAAATATAAAAACTTAATAAATATCAAAGAAAATTTTGTTCAAGATAATCACTCTAAGTCTTCTTATGGAGTGTTAAGAGGTCTTCACTTCCAAAAGAATAAAGCACAAGGAAAACTAATAAGAGTTATTCGAGGTAATGTATATGATTTTTTCTTAGATCTAAGAAAAGAATCTCAAACTTTTGGTAAAGCTTTTGGAATCGAAATAAGTGAAAAAAATAAGTTGCAAGTTTGGCTTCCTCCAGGATTGGCTCATGGGTTTTTAACTTTAAGTCCATTTGCTGAGTTTGAATACAAATGCACAAATTTTTATGATCCAAATGATGAATATTGTTTAATATGGACCGATCCTAAAATTAACCTAAAATTGCCTATCCCAAAAGGAGATATAATAGTTTCACAAAAAGATTTAAATGGTCTGACTTTTGACGAGTTGATAACCAAGGGTATTATATAGATGAACATACTGGTAACTGGTTCTGCAGGATTTATAGGCTCTCAATTATGCATAAATCTTTTAGAAAGAGGCGATAAAGTAATAGGCTTAGATAATCTAAATGATTATTACAATATTCTTCTTAAGAAAGCTCGACTAGAAAGGTACCTTAATCATAAAAACTATTCTCATTATCATATAGATATATCAAATAAAGCTGATCTTGAAAAAGTTTTTAAAGAGAACAATATTGATGTTGTTGTTAATCTTGCTGCCCAAGCAGGGGTGAGATACTCAATTGAAAATCCAGATGTATATATTCAAAGCAATATAGTTGGATTTATGAATATCCTTGAGTGTTGCAGACACAATAACATTAGTAATCTTGTTTATGCTTCATCCAGCTCTGTTTATGGAGCAAATACAAACAAACCATTTTCTATTCATGATAATGTAGACCACCCACTCAGTCTTTATGCTGCTTCGAAGAAATCTAACGAGCTTATGGCTCATACTTATAGTAATTTATTTGAACTTAGTACAACCGGTCTAAGATTTTTCACAGTTTATGGTCCTTGGGGAAGACCAGATATGGCTTTATTTAAATTTACTAAAGCAATTATGAACGAAGAAATAATAGATGTTTACAACTATGGAAATCACGAAAGAGATTTTACATATATAGATGATATTATAGAGGGAGTTATTAGGGTTATTGATAATCCAGCTAAGTCAAATACTAATTGGAACGGCGAAGATCCAGATCCTGGATCAAGTTTTGCCCCTTGGAAAGTTTATAATATTGGAAGCAATAATCCTGTTAAACTTAATGATTACATTTCAGCAATCGAAAAAAATCTTGGAAAAAAAGCAAATATTAACTTGCTCCCGCTTCAGCCAGGAGATGTTGTTGCGACATATGCTGATGTTGAGGATTTATTTATAACATTCAATTTTAAGCCAAAATACAATATTCATGAAGGCGTAAAAAACTTTGTTGATTGGTTCAAGAAACATCCAAATTTTTAGAGCAAAATGACAGCAAACAATAATACTTTAAGCTTGATAAATTCTTTAAAAAGTTTATGGAATCACTTTACATTAAAAAGAAGATATCAACTTGCTCTTATAACATTAGCCACATTTATAACTGCTATTTTAGACCTTGTAAGCATAGGTACTATTATGCCTTTTATATCAGTAATTATGGACTCAGAAGCAACCTTCAATAATCCATCTTTTAATGAATATTTTATAAATTATGGATATTCATCAGGAGAAGAAATTATCTTACCCGTAACATATTTTTTTATATCAATAAATGTCATAGCTGCGATTATAAAAATTATTATTTTTTGGTTTCAAAATAAGATAAGTGTTCTTTGCGGTAACGACCTTAGTCGATTAGCCTATACTAAAACAATATACCAACCTTTTGAAATACACATCAATAGAAACTCTGGCGACGTTATCAGCTCTATTGTAAATAATGTGAATATCACAGTTTTTGGTGTACTTTACATGGTTCTTCTTTTTGTAAGTTCACTAATCTTTACAATAGCTATTTTAGGAGGCATTTTAATTATAGATCCCATCATTTCATTAATTGCATTAGCTACTTTATGTTTTTTCTATATACCAATATCTATATTTCTTAAAGGTAGACTTGAAAGAAATAGCAAGGTTGTAGATTTAGGGCAAAAAAAGATTGTTAGATTTATTCAAGAAGCATTAGGTGGCATCAGGAACCTAATCCTGGATAAATCACATGATTTTTTTATAAAAAAATATAATGAAATAGACTTTAATTTAAGAGATGCTGTTGCGGAGAACAAATTTTTAGGCAGTGTTCCACGTTATGTTATTGAAGCTTTAGTTGTAATATTAATGGCATTACTTGGACTATATTATGCTTATCAACCAAATGGCATGAACGAGGGTCTTCCTATTCTTGGTTTTATCGCTTTAGCTTCTCAAAAACTTATACCAAATATGCAGCAAATATATAGATGTTATGCATCAATTGCGGGTAGTAAAGAAAACCTAGATGATACCTTAGAAATTCTAAATCAAGAGCTCATTACTAATGATGATAGTCTATCATCTCAAAAAATTATCAATGATTTTAAAAAATTATCTCTACAAAATATTTCATTTAGATACTCTAAAGGTGAACCATTAATATTTAATGATATTAGTTTGGATATCTATAAGGGTGAAAAAGTTGGAATTGTTGGAATTACAGGAGGCGGTAAGAGCACCCTTATAGATTTAATTCTTGGTTTATTGAAGCCTGAATCTGGCCAAATTCTTATTGATGAAAACAATATGGAAAATGTTAAGAACTCATGGCAAAAAATGATTTCTCATGTTCCTCAAGACGTTTATTACAGCGATGACTCATTTGCCAAAAATATTGCTTTCGGAACAGATATAAAAAATTTAAATCAAGATAAGCTTATTAATGCATCTAAAGATGCGTTTATACTTGATTATATTTTGCAACAGGATGATAAGTTTGAACATATTTTAGGTGAATCCGGTGTCCAGCTATCAGGTGGTCAAAAACAAAGACTTGGAATTGCAAGAGCTTTATACAAAGATTCAAATATAATAATTTTTGATGAAGCTACTAGCGCTTTAGATGAAAAAACTGAAAAAGATGTTGTGAATTCTATTCAAGCAATAGATTCAAAAAAGACTGTTTTAATAATAGCTCATCGACTATCAACCATAAAACATGCAGATAGGATAGTGTGTGTTGAGAATGGAAAAATTATAACTTTTAACTCATTTGAAGAATATGAGCAAGAAAAATTGAGCAATTTATAATGTGCGGCCTTGTTGGTTACATTGAATCTAAAAATAGTGCGAATTGTTCGCATGATATTGATAAAGCAGTTGCATCATTAGAGCATAGAGGACCTGATGCATCTGGTAAGGATGAATTTTATACTAATAAAAAAGTAGGGTTTGGACATAGAAGATTATCTATATTAGACATTTCTGATGCTGGAAATCAGCCAATGGAATCTTTTACTGGAAGATTTAAGATTATTTTTAATGGCGAGATTTATAATCATTTAGAAATACGAGAACACATAAAAAATACATATAGTTTTAATTCTTGGAAAAGCTCATCTGATACTGAAACCCTTGTAAATTTATTTGAGTTTATTGAATTTAAGGAGGCTCTTAAATTAATAAAAGGTATGTTTGCAATAGTGTTGTTTGACTTAAGAAATAACTTTATATACTTTTCTAGGGATAGAATTGGAGAAAAGCCATTATATTTGTCTTTTAATGAATCATCTATTCTTTTTGGATCTGAATTAATTTCTTTAACAAAATTTTCTTCATTCAAGAAAGATATTTCTATGAATGCTTTGTCTTCTTTCTTTAAATTTAATTATATTCCTGCACCACAAACAATTTATAAGAGCACTTTTAAATGCCCTCAAGGAAAATTTATTTGCATCGATCTAAACAAATTCATGTTTGATAAGACTTATGATTGTTTTGATGATATTTTTTTAAATGATGGTGTTTCAATTAATGATTATTGGTCTTCATTAAATTTATTAGACGAATCTATGATAGAAACTAAAGAATTCAATGAGGCTTCATTAAATCTAGAAAGCATTATTTCTAAGGCTGTAAAAAATCAATTGATATCGGATATGCCTATTGGAGCCTTTTTATCAGGAGGTATAGATTCTTCATTAATTACTGCTTTGATGCAGAAAGAAAGCATGGATAAAGTTAAGACTTTCACGATTGGTTTTGAAGATAAAAGATATGATGAATCAAATTATGCAAAAGAAGTTGCTAACCATTTAGGAACAAGTCATACAGAATTAATCTTATCTCAAGATGATGTAATTAATGTCATTCCAAATCTAAGTAAAATTTATAGTGAACCATTTGCTGATTCATCACAAATTCCTACTCTTTTAGTTTCTAAACTCGCTAAATCTGAAGTTTCTGTTGCCTTATCTGGCGATGGAGGTGATGAACTATTTGGTGGATATAATAGATATTTTTTAGGACCAACAGTTTGGTCTATATTAAAAAAATTCCCATTTTCTTTCAGAAGTTTTAGTGCTGATATTATGTTATCTTCTCCTAATTTTTTAAAATCAATAGAAAACATATCTAGATTCTTATATAAGAAAACTCCCGTACAGTTGGTTGAAAAGATTCAATCATTGTCTTCTAAAGTTAAAAATATTGAATCAGAAAAAGATTTGTTTATATCATTGATTTCAGGTCATGAAGATTTATCAGAACTCCTGAACTTTAAATCGTATCCGCAATCTTACGCTTATAATGATGAAATATGGTCAAATACAAGCCTATCATTTCAAGAAAAAATGATGTTCTTAGATATGATAACTTATTTACCAGATGACATAATGTGCAAAGTAGACAGAGCTTCAATGGCATTTAGCTTAGAATCAAGAGCGCCATTTCTTGATCAAGATGTTGTTGAAGCAAGTTACAAAATACCAACTCAATACAAAATAAAAAACAAAAATGGAAAACACATATTAAAAAATATTCTTTATAAGTATGTGCCAAAGGATTTAATTGAGAGACCAAAGCAGGGCTTTGGAATACCGTTAGATGAATGGATTAAAGGACCACTAAAAAATGATTTTTATGAATCAATATCAGATGAAAATTTATCTCATAATTTAATTAATCCAGCCATGGTTAAAAAAATGTTAGACGATCATATTGATGGAAAAAGAAACTGGCAAAATCAGTTATGGGCAATTTACTCTTTCCAAAACTGGTTTCATGAAAATGAAATAAATTCTTAGCTATGCATAATATTTTAATTTTAGGGGGAGGCGGTTTTATTGGTAAGAACTTATTAAAGTATATGGATGAGATAGATTTTTTTAAAAATCATAAAAAGTTTATTACAAGTTCTAAAAAATTACCCTTTTCAGAGGCAGGCCTAATAAATTGTGAGATATGTAATATTAAACTTGAGCAAGTCGATAAGATAAAAAATTTAATTGAAACAAATGATATTAAAACAATAGTTCATTTGGTATCAGGTATGATTCCTTCTTCAAATAAAAATGATTTTAAAGAAGAAAAAAGAGCTGTAATTACTCCAACAAATGAGATATTTTCTTTTGCTGCAGAGAATAAAATAAAAGTAATTTTTATTTCCTCTGGAGGAACAATCTATAAAAATAATTTGGCAGATCATAAAGAAATTGAAGATCTGAATCCAATTAATTTTTATGGTAAGTCTAAAGTTGTAATTGAAAAAAATCTTAAAGATTTACATAACAATTTTAATCTACGATATATCACTTTAAGACCTTCAAATGTATACGGTAATTTTTATAGCTTGAATTCTAATCAAGGCTTGATTCCTAATACTATTAATAACATTCTTAAAAAAGAGCCAATCACAATTTGGGGCGATGGTTCGGATAAAAGAGACTATTTATATGCTGAAGATTTGGCTAGTACAATCTGTCACATGATTTTAAAAGAAGAAATATGTGGTGAATTTAATGTGGCGTCATCATCTGTACATACCGTTCTTGAAGTCATAAGACTAATCGAATCAAAAATAAATATTCCTGCTAATATGTTATTTCAAAAAAGAAGAGATGTTGATGTATCTTGTAATTCTTTAGATACCTCGAAAATACAAAGAGTTATAGAATTTAAACCTCATAATTTAGACTTCGGTCTTGATAAGATTATAAAAAAATTCTCATAAATTATGAATAACAACCTTGCAATATTTATACCAACCTTCAACAGACCTTCGATTCTTAATTCCAATCTAGTAAATATAATATCTCAGGCTAAAGAATTTAATGTACCTATTTACATTTCTGATGATAGTAATAACGATGAAACAAAAAAAATTATTGAAGAGTGCATAAAAAATTATAATTTGTTGAATTACTCACAAAATATACCAAGTCTAGGTCATGATAGAAATATTGTTTCTTGTTTGTCTAATAAGGAATATGAATACATTTGGCTCATGGGTGATTCCATGTCAATTTCAGATAATGCGATTAAAATAATCTTAGATATCATAGAAACTGAGTCGCCAAATATTATAAGCTGCGGAGCAGAAAATAGGAGCATAGATATAGACTCTAGCCATATGTATGATAAAGACTACATATTGGAAAAATTTGGTTGGCATAACACGTTAACTGGAACGACAATATACAGTAAAAATGCTTTAAGCTTTGCTCAAAATTTAGACCTTCTTGAGTGTAAAAACTTTCCACAAATATCAATTATTTTTAAAGCCTTAAATAAAAAATGTTCTTTTTATTGGGAGAAAAAAACACTAATTTATGCCCATAAAGATAAAGAAAGTTATTGGCAAAATAACATATTCGAAACATTTATTGACGATTTCTCAAGAGTCGTTTTTTATTTACCACCAGAATACTCAAACCATCTTAAGTCTAAGGTAATTCCCATCCATTCTAAAAGAGCTAAAATTTTTGATTTAAAATCTTTGTTAGTTTTAAGAACTGAAGGTATTTTTGATTTTAACAAGTTTAAAAAATACTATAAAACATTTAGAAATAATAGTAGAACAAACCTTCTCTTAATATTAATAATCTCTATCATCCCTAAGTCAATTTTGATTCCAATTCGTGCATTCAATAAGAGTAGTTATAAGAAATGAGATATAAACAAGATCAAAACATCTCCTGGATTATATTTTTTATACTTATGGTGTTTACTTCATATTATTTTGTATTAGTAGCAACAAATGTCTCTAATGATTTTTCACAATATACGGCTCTCGCAGATAGATTAAGAGGCGAACCATTAAGTTATTCATTTCAGCGCGAACTTACAGAACCATTTTACTTAATATTGTTTTGGGCTCTTAGCAATAACTTTTCATCATCGACTGTTGTCATAATTGCTGGTGCAATACCATTAATATTTAAGTCCTTAATAATAAAAAGATATTCTTATTATCCATTTATTGGTCTTATATTTTATTTTGGAACTTTTTTATCACTGCATGATGCCAATCAAATTAGATTAGCTGGAGCATGCATATTTATTTTATATGCATTGATGTCTCGAAAAGATATGAGTAAAACTAAGCTAATTCTTTTATCTATTTTTGCTACGGCATTTCACTATACAGGAATCCTGCTTCTTATTCTTTTATTTCAAAATAGAAAATACCTAGCACTTACTTTAATGACTTTTGCCTCATTTTTATTCGTCCCAATATTCGAATATATTGAAACTATTAACGAATCTTTTAAACTTTTCAATAGATATACAGCTGAAACAGCAAGCCTTGGATTTACCTCCCCATACTTTCTTCTCCATTTAATTACTGCAATCAGCTCATTGCTAATTTGGAATTCATTAAATCATATTCAACAAAAAGGTGCTCTTTTTCTTGCTATGGGAGCTTTAGCTTTTATATTATTTCAAAACCTTGATATTCTTGCTGTTAGAATAAGAGAATTGGGTTATTTAGGAATAATACCTTTGTTATTTTCTACTCAATTAAGATTAACAATTCCATGGATTGTCATAATCTCCTCCACATTATTAATTTTTTTACTATTTATATATGAAGTTTGGACAGAATTATTAAGTTATATGATATGAAAGGTTCACTTGTTGATATAGTTATAGTTAATTGGAATGCAGGAAGCTATCTACAGGATTGTATTAAATCAATTGTAGATAATAAAAATGAAAATATTGGAAATGTAGTAATTGTTGATAATGGTTCTACTGATAACTCTTTGTCATTAGTACCAAATGACAAGACATATATAAATATAATTAGAGAAAAAATAAATCATGGTTTTGGAAAAGCTTGTAATATTGGCGCAAAATACACTGATTCAAAATATATTTTATTTTTAAATCCAGATACTAAAATAAATGAATCTAGCATTAATGAATCTATTAATTTTATGGAAAAACAGAGTTCATCAGATGTAGGTATTTGCGGTATACAGCTAAAAGATAAACATGGCATCTCAGCATCATGTTCTAGATTCCCATCAGTGCTTAATATTCTTAGTTCTTCGATAGGACTATCTAAACTATTCTTCAAGCTTGGAGCACCCATGAAAGATTTCTCTCATGAATCAAGCATAGAGGTCGATCAGGTAATGGGTGCTTTCTTTTTTATAAGAAGAGACTTGTTTAATAAATGTAATGGATTTGATGAGCAGTTTTTTGTTTATTTCGAAGAGGTTGATCTTTCAAAAAGAATCAAAGATCTTGGTTTTAAATCGTTTTTTTTAGCTGATTGTAATGCTTTTCATGCAGGGGGAGGCGTATCTCAACAAGTTAAAGCAAAAAGATTATTTTATTCAATTAGGAGCAGAATTTTGTATTCACGTAAACATTTCAATTTTTTAAGTTATATGTTTGTTTATTTTATGAGTTTACTAGTGGAACCATTTCCTCGAATAGTATTTTCAATAGCTAAATTTGAATTTAAGGCAATATTAGAAACTATAAGTGCATATAGATTACTTTTCTTATGGACTTTTAAAAGAGAAAGGCCGTAGAAACTATCTATTAATTTTAATTTTTGAATGCCGGTGTTAAAATATAGTCCAAAATTTAGGGTATACAATGAAAGCAGTCATTCTTGCTGGCGGGTTAGGAACAAGATTAAGCGAAGAAACATCACATAAACCAAAACCTATGGTTGAAATTGGTGGAATGCCAATTTTATGGCATATCATGAAGAGTTATTCTCATGCTGGAATTAACGAATTTATTATCTGTCTTGGTTATAAAGGCTATGTAATTAAAGAATTCTTTGCTAATTATTTTTTACATATGTCTGACGTTACCTTTGATTTAAAAAATAATTCTATGGAAGTGCATTCTGCTAATGCAGAATCATGGAAAGTAACTTTAGTTGATACTGGAAGAGACACTATGACTGGTGGAAGGCTTAAGAGGGTTAAGTCATATATAGGAGATGAAAACTTTTGCTTTACCTATGGTGATGGAGTTTCTGATTTAGATATAAACTCATTAATAAATTTTCATGAAAACAACAACAAACTAGCAACAATAACTGCTGTCCAACCACCAGGACGATTTGGCTCATTAGATATTAATAATGACTTAGTTGAAAGTTTTCTTGAAAAGCCTGAAGGGGACGGTGGTTGGATAAATGCTGGATTTTTTGTTTTATCACCAAAAGTAATTGATTTTATTGATGGTGATCAGACGGTTTGGGAAGATGAACCATTGACTAAATTGGCTAATAAAAAAGAACTGTGCGCATATTGCCATACTGGTTTTTGGAGGCCGATGGATACTTTAAGAGATAAAACTACATTGAATGATCTTTGGTCAAAGGGTCATGCTCCATGGAAAAGATGGTAATTGATAATTTTAATTCTGTATTCAAAGATACCAATACATTCATATCAGGCCACACAGGGTTTAAAGGGAGCTGGTTAGCTTTTTGGTTAAATAACCTTCATTCAAATGTTTCAGGGTTATCGCTAGAACCTGAAAAAGATTCACACTGGAATGATCTTGATATATCGATTCTGAATAATAATATTGGTGACATTAGAAACTATAATTTTGTTGAAGAATGTTTGTTAAAAGCAAATCCTGAAATAGTTTTTCACCTTGCTGCTCAGCCATTAGTCAGAGAATCATATGAAACTCCCATAGAGACTTGGGAAACAAATGTTATTGGTACTGCAAATTTATTACAAGCATGCAGAAAATTAGAGAACCTTAAAGCTATTATCGTTATTACTTCCGATAAGTGCTATGAAAACATTGAAATCAATAAAGGTTACAAAGAAAATGATCCTTTAGGCGGGCATGATCCATATAGTTCTTCAAAAGCTGCAGTAGAGTTTCTTGTTTCTAGTTTTAGAAAATCATTTTTCTTAAATGCTGACTCACCTAGGTTAGTAACAGCAAGAGCAGGTAATGTCATTGGAGGAGGTGATTGGTCAAAAAATAGATTAATTCCTGATGTAGTTCGAAGTTCCATATCTGGAAATCCTTTATCGATAAGATATCCAAATTCAACTAGACCCTGGCAGCATGTTCTTGATTGTAACTATGGATATCTTCAGCTAGCTATGAAGCTACTATCAGAATCCAGTGTTAAAGAAAATGCATTTAATTTTGGGCCTTCTCAAAATAGTAATGCTACCGTTCAAGAAATTCTAATAAAAATTAAATCATTTTGGCCTTCCATTAAATGGGAATTAGACGATAAAACCAATCTGCATGAAGCTGGGTTTCTTTACTTGGATAGTTCTTTATCAAACAATGTTCTAAATTGGAAGCCTGTTTTAAATCTTGAAAATACACTAAAGATGACAATTGATTGGTATAAAAACCACAATGAAGACATAATATGCAGCAAAGATCAACTATCACTATATACAAAGCTATTAAAAGAATCCGCTAAAAATTAAGATGAAAATAAAATCATTACCTATTAATGGGGCTTTTGAAATTGAATTAGTTGATTTTAATGACTCTAGAGGTAGCTTTAAAAGATTATTTTGCTCAAAAGAACTTAGTGATCTCATATCTTCTAAGCAAATAGTTCAAATTAATTCTTCTGAAACTTTTCAGAAAGGCTCAATTAGGGGTATGCATTTTCAAACTAAACCAAAAGCAGAAACAAAATTAATACATTGTATAAACGGTGAGGTTTATGATGTCATGATTGATTTAAGAAAGTCTTCAAAGACCTTTCTTCAATGGCATTCAGTTAAGCTTTCAAGTCAGCATAATAATATGGTTATAATTCCAGAAGGCTGCGCACATGGTTTCCAAGCTCTCTCAAAAAACTCAAGACTAATTTACTTTCATACAGAATTCTATTCACCAGAATATGAGTCTGGAATTAGATATGATGATCCATTAATTGGTATCGATTGGCCACTTGCAACCAATTTTGTGTCAGAGAGAGATAAAAAACATCAGCTATTAACAGAAAGCTTTAAGGGAATATAACAATGAAATGTAGACACTGTAACTCTAAACTAGAAAATGAGTTTATCGATCTAGGCAATGCTCCTCCTTCAAATAACTACGTTTCTCAAGATAAGTTAAAACTTCAAGAGAGATCTTATCCATTAAGAGTCATGGTTTGTAGTAATTGCTGGCTAGTTCAAACTGAGGATTTTAGTGATGCCGATGAGCTATTTACAGATGAATATGCATATTTTTCTTCTACATCAATAAGCTTCCTCGAACATGCTAAAAATTATGTAAGTGAAATTACTAAATTTTTACAGCTTAATCAGAATTCTTTTGTTGTCGAATTAGCATCAAATGATGGTTATTTATTAAAAAATTTTGTTGAATTAGGTATCCCATGCCTTGGAATAGAGCCAACAAAAAGCACAGCAAATGTTTCTAGAGAAAAAGGGATTGAAACTATTGAAGAATTTTTTGGAAGAGATTTTGCAAAAAAACTCAGTCAAGACAAAAAAGCTGATTTAATTATTGGAAATAATGTTTATGCGCATGTTCCTGATATAAATGATTTTACTGCAGGTATTAAAGAGCTTCTATCTCCAAATGGAACTGTAACGCTTGAATTTCCGCATTTAGTTGAATTAGTTCAAAACAATCAATTCGATACAATTTATCATGAGCATTATTCTTATCTATCCTTATTTTCAGTCTCACAAATTTTTAACAAGGCTGGATTAAAAATCTATAAAGTAGATAAACTTCAAACTCATGGAGGAAGTATAAGAATCTATGGATGCCACAAAGAAAATAATATGTTGATAGATAAATCTTATAATGACCTTATCAATAAGGAAATAAAATTGGGTATCGATGATATTAATTTTTATATGAACTTTAATAAAATAGCCGAAAAAATTAAAGATGAATTTTATAAATTTCTCATTGATTGCAAAGAAAAAGATTTATTTGTGTGTGCATATGGGGCAGCCGCAAAAGGCAATACTTTATTAAATTATTGTGGCATTAAAGACAATTTAATAAACTTTGTTTGTGATGCAGCAGAGGCCAAGCAAAATAAATTTTTGCCTGGATCAAAAATACCTATTGTTCACCCTGATGTTTTAAAGAATGAAAAAAAAATTGACTTTGTAATAATATTCCCATGGAATATAGCGGATGAGGTTACAGCCAAATTAGATTATCTTAAAGCAAATGGCACAAAATTTGTAATGGCTATACCAAAGCTTACTATCATATAGATGAATTTATTAATCACTGGAGCTTCAGGTTTCATAGGAAGACATCTAATAAATCTACTTGATAGAGATGATAAATACAAAATTCATGCAATTTATAATCAAAAAAAATCTATTAAAAGATTAAAAAATACTATTTGGCATAATCTAAATCTTTTTAATTACGATGAAGTAGAGTTATTAATAAAAGAAATACAACCGACGCATATTATTCATCTTGCTTGGTATACAGAACATGGAAAATTTTGGAATTCAGAAAAAAATGAAGACTGGATGAATGCTTCAATTATATTATTTCAGATATTTAAGAAGTATGGCGGAAGGCGTTTTATTTCTGCAGGAACTAAAGCTGAATATTTTGATGGCGAATTTTTAGATGATTATCAAGACTCTACCTTCGAATGTTATGAATTAGATAAACCGAATCCTCATACTGTTTATGGAGAATACAAGAATTTACTTAACATGCAATTAAATGAGATTGATAAAAAGGGAAATAGAAGCTTGGTTTGGGCCAGAATTTTTGACACTTATGGTCCTTATGAAAACGAAAAAAAATTTTGCTCATACGTAATAAAGAACTGCATTAATCGAAAAAAGATAACTTGCAATAATCCACAATTGGGCATGGATTTTCTTCATGTTCAAGATATTGCTAATGCATTTAAATTTATTATAGACGGAGATTTCCTTGGAACAATAAACATCTCGTCTGGTAGTTCATGCACACTAGAATATATTTCAAAATATATTACAAAGAAATTTAATAGTGAAGAGTTGCTTGAACTCAATAACTCAAGCAATGATAGAAGAAAATTTTTTGGTAATAATACTATTTTAAAGAACCTTGGATGGCTTAATGAATATTCAATTAAGGATGGCCTTGATGACTTAATTAAATTCTATGTCAAAAAATATGAATAAATTAAAAATAGGGTATTGGCCTAATTCATTAACATTTGATGCTCCAGGAGATAGAAGGCGCTTTATTTTTTACGCAGAAAATAAAAAAATAGATTTTGAATTATTTAGACCCGGAAAGAAATATGATTTAGTTTACTTGTCTCAAGCAGCTGATATTTCGCTTATGAAAGAGTTCAAGAAGACTGGTGCTAAAATTTTTTATGACAATATCGATTCGTATTCTTCAGATTCAAAGTCTATTAGATCAAAATTAAGAGGAGTGGCTAAATTTCTTAACCGGTCAAGTAAATACCTAATTTTCAATAATACAAAATTCTTAAATGAACATTTTTTACCTTCAGTAGATGCGGTTGTATGTGCATCTGAAGAACAAGCAGAAATTGCAAGAAATTTTTCTTCAAATGTTTTCTGTATACCTGATCATACCCACAATGAAAAAGTCTCTATTAAGGAAGATTATTTCTCAACTGATACTATAAATATTGGCTGGGAGGGTTTGGGCTCAAACGTATACCAGTTAAACACTTTAAAAAATGTATTTAAAGAATACTCTAAAACACATAAATTTAATCTTCATGTTATAAGTGATAAAACCTCATATAAATTTATGAACAAATATATCAGTATAAATAATGAAAAGAGCATAAAGGATTTATGCGATAACATCATTTTTCATGAATGGAATAATGAGACATATTCATCCAATCTTGCTTCTTGTGACATAGCAATAATCCCAATAAATCTTGAAAGTAAGATGGCATCAGGTAAGCCTGAGAATAAACTAATACATTTATGGAAAATGGGCATGCCCGTAATCACTTCAAACACAAATAGTTACAAACGAGTGATGGATAAGTGCGGTGTTGACTTAATATGTAATTCAGAAAATGACTGGATCAATAACTTAAGATTATTATCAGATAATTATGAACTGAGACGGAAAATAGGAAAAAAAGTTTATAATTATGCTAATAATTATTATGGCACGACCGCTGTTATTGAAAGATGGGACTCAATGTTTAATCAAATTTTTAAATGATAGATTACAGAAAATACAGTCATATTGATGACTATGATGCTTATAAACGTTTTTGTGAAAAAAGTTTTGGTAATAACTGCTATCAATCGAAAATCGACCATATAGAATGGCTTGAGTCTAATAAATACCATTTTATTAATTTAGCTGTTTTAGATAGTGAGATTATTGGTTGTTTTCATGGATTTAAAGCACCTGTAAAAATTAATAATGAAACCCAATTCTTTTATTCTTTGCATGACTTAATGGTTGATAAAAAATATGGAACACAAATTGGTTTTAAGCTTATGCAGGATGTTATTTTTCAGGATAATCCGGTTATTCTCTCTGGAGCAATAGGAAGAATTTCTAGAGCATACAAAAGACTTGGATCTACTCAATTTAAGTCTCATTGGTATAGAAAGTTTATAATTCCATATAATCCCTTAAGGTTTTTCTTTCTTAATAAGAATTTCATTAAACTGACTCAAAACAAAATGAAATTGAATTTTATTAATAATAAAGAGGAAGATTCAAGAATCATAATAGAATCTATAATTAACGCTTATGAATATGATGATGATTTTTCAAGAGAATTTTTTGAATGGAGATATTTTCAAACCAATTCTCCGTTAACTTTTTTCACATATGACGATAGTTTCAAAAATATCATAAAATTTTCTATTGGTTTGAGAGGATTTATACCGTTTTTAAGAATAATATCTGTTATCAAAGATAATGATAAAATTTTTTTACACCTTTTGAGGTCTATTGAAGATTTCGCTTCAAGAATTGGGATTCCTGTTATTTTGTATTCAATTACCGAAGATATTTTACCCCCAAAAGAACTTAAATTTAATGAATATAAAGATATACCCAATTCATTTGTATTTTCAAAAAAAAGAAATCTTTTAAATAATTTTTCTATAGTCATAAATGGTTTCTCGACTGACTTAGGTTTTGACAGCCTATTTTATAAAGGAATTAATGAACAAAACTAATAAAGGTATCGTGACATTGTCATTTGATTGTGAAGCAAAATGGGGTATGGCAGATTTAAGCCTTAATTGGACGAAAGAACTAACTGATAAAAATTTAGTTGAGGTATACGAATATATTTTAGAAATTCTTAAAAAATATAATATACCTTCTACTTTTGCTTTTGTAGGTGCCATGACAGAGACAAAAGATAATTTTTTAGCTCAAACCAAACCCTTAATGAATGGCCCTAATCATAAAAAATGGCTTAAACCAATATATAGTCAGTTAACAGAAAACGATGAAGGATGGTTTTTCCCAAACCTTATTAATCTTTGCAAAAAACATCATATGCATGAAATTGCTTCACATGGATATACACATATTCCATTTAGCAGTCTTACAGATGAAGAAGTTACTGAAGAGATGAAGCTAATAAAAGATTGGTCATTGAGAAATGAACTTAACTGTAAGACATTAATATTTCCTAGAAATGATATTAGTTTTTCTGAGAAACTGAATAGGTACGATATTCAATTGTACAGAAATTTACCAAAACTTATTGACATAAAATACTTACCAAAATATGTAAATACTTTTTTGGAAGAATTAAATATTTTTAAAAAAAGTGAAGAATTAAATATTGATAGATTATGTGTCCCAGGTGGTGTTTTTATAAACTGGAAATATGGACCAAGGAAGATTATACCAAAAGCCATTTCTAATATTAGATATAAAAATATTATAAATGATGCTATTAAAAGAAATAGAGTAGCTCATTTTTGGACACATCCTCATAACTTTATAACCGCCCCAGATTCAAAAAAAATATTTGAAAGGCTGTGCCAAGAAATTCAGCAAAAAGTTGAATCTAATGAATTAGAAATTTACAGACAAGTTGATTTTATCTAAAGTTATCTATCAGTTTATTTGTAAACAAATAAATGCTGTTCAATACCAATCTTATTAAATGAATAAAGGTTATTTTTCTATATCTATTATTGAGGTCTAAGAAAAAAAATTCCCCTCCTGATCTAACATTACTTTCACCTAAATCATAAATAGGTATTTTTAACTTCCAAGAGCAATAATTTAAAGCAAGTTGATCTCTTTTAGCTTCTTTTGAATATTCTTTCCAACAATTATGCAGTAATTTTCTAGAGTTTTCGTTATTCTTGCATATTATTATATTGTTTTCGAATAGACCTCTATCTTCAGGATATAGTTCCTTTGAATATCTTTTCATTTGTTTTCTTATTCTCCAAAACCAATCTAGAGAGTCCTCAATGCATTTTTTGCCTTCATCATAAATAGACTCCCTTTCAAAATGTCTAAATAGAAATATATCTTCATCTTTTAGATAGATTTTATCTACGAGATCTGAAATATGATTAATGATTTCTATATTACCGTCTAAATAAATGCTTATGTCATGCGAAGGAAGAAATTCACTTGGATGAAATTTGACGTACCTATTTTTATCTTTATTTGAAAAGTTATCTAGGCCATTTATGGGTTGCATAATCCAACCATGAGGAACATTTTCTGAAGAATCAGTAAAAAAAATATACTTTATTTTTTTTTCTAAATTTTTATGATTTATTAATTTCTCATATTTCCCAGTTACGCAAGAATAAACTACTATTTTCTTATTTGTTATATTTAGCATGTAATAAAGATTTATATGATGGTATTTTTACTGTTAAATAATTATAATTACATTTTGTTTAAAAGGAATTATTTCATGCAAGACAAACTCATTGAATTAATAGCTGAGGCTTTAGAAATTGATAAAACTGAAGCTGAGAATGATCTTATACTCGATCCTGAAGATAATTGGGACTCTATAGCATTACTATCTGTAATCGCATCTATTGATGAGGAGTTCAATATACAATTAGATGGGGATAAGCTTGCTGAATGTAAATCAATTCTAGAAATATTAAAACTCTTAGAAGAAAATTCTTGAGTGTAACCTTTTTAGATTTATCAAAAGATAATTCATTTTTTGTATTATTAGGCTCAAGAAAGCATTTATTGACTAGTTGTAGTATAAAAAATTTTTTTAATTTTTTTGAGCTAGTTTTCTCTCCATTTATTAGCAAAAGACTATATCAGAATCGTTATTTTCAAACCAGATTACTTATCCTAAAAGAATTAAAAAATATGAACATTAATCCTTCAAATATCAAGATTTCAATGTCTCATAATAAAGATGATTTTGTTGCACTTATATCAAAAAAAGATACAAAGATGGCAATTGATTTTGAGCAAACTAACAGAAAGATTTCTTATGCATTGGATGTTAAAATCTCTCAAATACAAAAACCCGATTCCTTATCATCGCTAGGATTTATAAATATGATAGAAACATTGGTTAAAATCACAAATAAAAAATGGTTTTATTTAATAGAAAATATTGAAGTAAAAAAAATGCATAATTTCAAGGATGTTTATAAGGTAAATTTTGAAAATGAAACTATATATTCCAGATTCTATAGCTATAATGACAATCAAATCTGTATAAGTTCATATAAGTTTGAGGTTTTGCAATGATAGTTTTAACTGGCGCATCTGGAGGAATTGGCACTGAAATTATAGAGGATTTATCTAAATTAGATGATGTGTTAGCAATTTATAACACAACTAAACCCAAAAACATTAATCTTTCAAATGTTTCTTTTCGAAAAGTTGATATTTCTGATTCTGAAGAGATAAAAAGTTTTGTTGATAAAGAAGGCTCAAATTTGACAAATATATCATTAATAAATATGGCTGCTGTCTCTATTGATGGATTATTAGCTAATTATGATTTAGAAAATTGGGAAAAAGTTATGAAAATTAATCTAATTTCAAATTTTCTTTTCTCTAAATATTTATTACCAAAAATGATTAAGGATAAATGGGGAAGAATCATACATGTCTCTTCGACCAACTCTGCAATAGGTGCAGGAGCATATTCGTCTTCAAAATCGGGATTAGATGGCTTATCCAAGGCACTATCAAAGGAGTACGGAAGATATAACATTACTTCAAATATAATCAAATTAGGTGTATTTAATAGTGGTATGTTTCATCAACTATCAAAAAAGAATCAAAAAATATTTCTTGAAAAAATTCCATCAAAAAATATAGGAAAAACATCTAATATAACTAATGCAATTTCTTTTCTAATTAGTTCTGAGTTTGTAAATGGAGCATCAATAACCATTGACGGAGGAGCATCGTAAGTTTATGAAATCTAAAAATCATAGTGTTAAGATTTTAAAAAATATGACCCTTGACATTACCTTAGGAAGTGGTGTGTTCGAACCAACTGGAACCTCCACTGAAATTGCAAAAGCAGTATGCAACTATATTATATCTCCAGGTAAAACACTTGATCTTGGATGTGGCTCAGGAGTAGTAGGATTAGCTTTAGCAAAATCTAAGAAAATTAGAGGAAAGTTATATGCATCTGATCTTAGCAAAGATGCTGTAAAGTATTTAAAAATTAATGCTGATAGATATGATATAGATGTTGATGCTAGGTCAGGAAGTATTTTTGATCCATGGAAGGATGAAAAATTTGATTATATTATTGACGATATATCAGGAGTAGCTAAAAGAATAGCTGAGATATCTCCTTGGTTTAAAGAAACGGCATGTGATGCAGGTGAAGATGGCGCTGCGCTTGTAATAGATGCTATTGAAAAATCTCCTAATTACTTGAATCCTAATGGAAAATTTTTTTTCCCAATCTTATCATTATCAAATTCAGATATTATATTAAGTAAAGCTAATGACACGTATAAAAATGTTGATAAATTATCATCTCACAAGTGGAAAATACCTGAAGACATGATGGGTCATCATGAAGAACTATTTGAATTAAAAAGAGATAAAAAAATATATTTTGAAGAAAAATATGGTTGGCTATTATGGTCAACTGATGTATTTGTTGCATACAATCCAAGGTAAATAATGTTCATGAAATCTTTTATAGATAAAATCGAATTTTTTGTACCATCTAAAAAGCTTTCTAATAAGATGCTTGCAGAGGTAAATCCTTCATGGGATGTTGAAAAAATTTATGAAAAGACTGGAATCAAAAATAGATTTATTGCTAATTCAAATGAAACTGCTACAGATTTAGCAGTAGAAGCTGGAAAAATTTTTTTACAAAAGTATCCTGAAAAAAAACAAGAAATTGATTATTTAATTTTTTGTACTCAGTCCCCAGATTATTTTTTGCCTACATCTGCATGCCTCATTCAAGATCGCTTGGAATTAAGAACTGAGATAGGGGCTATTGACGTAAATCAAGGGTGTTCTGGTTTCGTATATGCTCTTTCATTAGCTAAAGGCATGATAGAAAGTAATCAAGTCAGAAATGTATTAATAATTACTGCAGAAACCTATTCTAAATATATCAATGACAAGGATAAAAGTGTTAGAACTCTTTTTGGTGATGCAGCATGCTGTACTTTTGTTAATTCTAGGGACATTAAAGAAGAATATATTTCAAATATTATTCACGGAACTGATGGAAAAGGGGGAGAGCATCTTATAGTGCCACATGGTGGACATAAGAATCCAATTGACAATACTTCATATTTAGAGCTTGAAGACGATAGTAAAAATGTAAGATCGCCAGCCAATTTATATATGAATGGTAGCGCAATAATGACATTTACATTAGTAAAAATACCAAAAGTATTTAATCAAATCCTTCAATCCAACAATATGACCATTGATGATGTTGACGTAGTTATTTTTCATCAGGCTAACAAATTTATACTTGATGGAATCCAAAGAAAGCTAAAAATACCTGAATGTAAAATGCATAGATCTTATGAAAACTATGGAAATACTGTCTCATCAACAATCCCAATTGGAATTAAGATCGAACAAGAACTTAAACAAGATAATGAAAAGAAAACTGCTCTTATTCTTGGATTTGGTGTCGGTCTTTCATGGGCAGGGACAATAATTAAATTTTAAAAAATATATAACTTGAAAAAATTAAATTACAAAATATCAGTATCGGGCTTAGGCTATGTTGGATTGCCTGTTTTGATAGCTTTCTCAAAAATAGATAAAGTCATTGGTTTTGATATCAATACTCAAAGAATAAATGATTTATCTAGTGGTAAAGATAAAAATAATGAAGTTAAAGCAGAGGATTTAATTAATCCGAATATTTTATTTTCTAATCATATAGAGGATATAA
>MDSX01053995.1_pt1 | contig 24942 bp, 22 predicted proteins | sample 811141 | NCBI WGS metagenome assembly MDSX01 (sample SAMN05326642, study PRJNA326480) | marine metagenome | isolation source: seawater | place: Atlantic Ocean: South East | collected 2010
GAAGGTTTAAAAGTAAATAGAGAAATAAGATTAGCAACGAATCAAGATTCAATATTTGCTGATCAACAAGATGGTTATGCAACTCTAACACATGTTATGTTTCAAGATGGTGTTATACAAGTACCTAGAAATGAAGTTAATATGCAAAAACTTTTATCAATATATCATCCACAGGTTGATGAATTATGGGAAGAAGTTAATATTGCAAAAGAAGCTGCAGATGAAATTGAGATACTTGAGCAAGAAATGGAAGCATTAAATTTAGTTCAACAACTTGACATTGAGCATTTAGAAGCAGTAATGAGAACAGAATTAGGGAGTTCAGTTTCTACTATGACGTCTAAAGAACTTAAAAGAGATGCTTACAGATTTGCAAAAAATAACCCAAAATTATTTATGGAAATATCTAATGACGAAGATATTAAATTGCGAAATTTAGCTAATAGAGCTGTTGAACAAGGTATTATAATGTTAACAGATGACAATACAGTATTTAAATTTGCTAATGGTAAAAAAATACTTACTGTTCCATTTGATCAGCATCCATATAGTGCTTTATCTCAATACTTTAAAACTGATGAAGGCGTTGATTTAATGAAATCATTAATGAAAAAGCTTGCATAGGTTACCGGATATGGAGTGAGAAATCAACTCCATATCAACAAATTAATAATAAAAAGTAATAAATGGTCAATATAAATAATGTATACCAAACGGTTCTTGTTATAGCCAACAAAGATAATAGAGGATATATAACACCTGAAGAATTTAATAGGCTAGCGGACCAATCTCAAAATGAAATATTTGAAGCTTATTTTATGAAGCAAGCTAGTTATGAGGGAGGTGTAGAAATTCAAAGTGATTTTTCTGATCCAGAATTAAATGGTTCAGAAAAAATTAATGAGTTTTATAAAAACAGTTCTTTAACTAAAGCTGGTAATATTTTTACTTATCCAACAGATATAAGATCTTTAGGTGTAGTTAATGTTAATGAAATAGTTGCTGATAAAGCATCTCATGAGGAAATAAAATATATAAATTTATCTCCTTTAACTTACCCTGTAGCTAAACAACCTGTATATACTTTAAGCTCAACTGGAGTAAGGGTATATCCTGATACTATTACAACTGGTGTTTCAATAGATTATCTTAAAAATCCTGTTAGACCAAAATGGGGTTATGTTATGCCTACAGCCGCACAAATAGCAGCAGGTGTACCAAATGAACCTATTTATGATCCTACTGTATTTGATCCCGCAGTTGACAGCTATGACACACCAGCTAAGTCATTTAATTTTGAATTACATGATTCAGAATTTAACGAATTAGTAGTAACCATATTATCCTATGCTGGCGTAGTAATAAAACAACCTGATGTAACACAATTTGCAACTTCAAAAGAAGTGCAATTTCAACAAACTGAACAATAATGGCAATATCAAGAAGACCTTTAGACGTAGATAATTATTCCGCTTTAGACGGTGGGACAGGTTTAGCAATACCCGGATATTATAGAAGGACTAATCTTAATGATATAATTAATAATTTTAAGATTGCATATATAGGTAATGGGAAATTACTTTCAGCAGTGCCAAGATATGAAGTAGCCTTTTGGGCACAAAGAGCTGTACAAGAATTTAGTTATGATGTATTTCATTCTGAAAAATCTTTAGAAATACAATTAAGCTCTACATTACAAATGTCATTGCCATCAGATTATGTTAATTATATAAAATTATGTTACACAGATAATTATGGAGTTCAAAGAACTATTCTGCCTAGTAACGTAACACATGCAAATAAAGGAGTTGCCCAAGATGAAGAATATAAATATTTATATGATCAGGATGGCAATATAATATATGCGGAAGAATCAGAAACAATACAAAGATTTCAAACAGCTAATAACTTAGTAAGCACTCAAGAAACTTTAGATTATTATAATGGATATTATTATGATGCTGATTTTTCTTATTTTGGTAGCAGATATGGATCAACTCCTGAATTTCAAAATACTAATGGATCTTTTGTTTTAGATTTAAATGCGGGACAAATTTATTTTAGTTCTGAATTTACACAAGATACCTATGTTACTTTAACATATATTTCAGATGGTCTTGGAGAAAATGGCGATCTTGATAATGTATTAGTTCCTAAATTAGCTGAAGATGCAGTATATGCAAGTATTTTATATAATTTAGCTAAGCTTAGGGTTTCTGCTGCACCTGCTGCTGCTCTTTATAAAAAAGAAGCATACGCAAAAATGCAAAATGCAAAAATTAGAATTGCAAATATGAAAATAGCTGAAATGACTAATATATTTAGAAATAAAGCTAAGTGGATTAAACATTAATAAAATTCTATGCCAGAAATTAAAAGAACATTTAATGGCGGTAAAATGAACCGTGATTTAGATGATAGAATACTACCTCCGGGTGACTACCGAGAAGCTTTTAATGTTAATATAGGACAATCAGAAGCTTCAGATGTAGGTTCAATTGAAAATTTATTAGGTAATGAATTAGTAGCACAAAACCCTATTACAAATGGCGAATGTATTGGTTATGTTAGTGATAGCAAAACTGAAAAAATATATTTTTTTGTTACTAATAATTCAATATATAACGAAACAAATACAGGTCAGCATGGGCTTTTTGAATATGACCAAAAAACTAAACAAACTACAACATTAATAATTTCTACTCAATTAAATTTACACCAAGATTATCCTATTACAGGTATTAACATTGTGGATGATCTTTTATTTTGGACTGATAATAGAAATTATCCAAGAAAAATTAATGTGGTTACAGCTAGGAATAATACATCGTATTATACAGCAGCTCCAGATATTGATAATTTAATTTCTGTTTGTAAATTTGCTCCTTATGAATCTTTAACTATAGTAGAAGCAACTAAAGAATCTACAATTACTTCTACATTTATGCAGGATAAATTAATTAGATTTTCATATAGATGGCAATTTGAAGATAGTGAATATAGTACTTTAGCACCTTTTACTCCAGTATGTTTTTCAAGATTAAATGAAACAGATACTATTAATGCTTCTTTAGGAAATTTTGGAGAAATTGAAACTTTTACTAATGCAATTAATCAATTAAAATTACAAATTCCAACACCAACTGGATATGGAATTACAAGTGTAGAATTAATTTATAAAGAATCCGGAACTGCAGGAGCTATGTATGTAGTTAATGATAAAGAAGTAACTACAGAGCCGTTTGTTAACTTTACATATTCTTCAACAGACCCATTTAGAACTTTACCTCCTGATCAATTAACTAGAGTTTATGATGCGGTTCCTTTAAAAGCAAAAGCTCAAGACGTAGCAGGTGGAAGATTAGTCTATGGCAATTTTTTACAAAATTTTGATTTACCTCAAATTTCTTTTTCGGTTGCAAGAACAGGAGAAACTTCAGCAAGAAACGGTGTTTTAGAAAATCAATCTGTTAAATCAAGAAGAACATATCAGGTGGGAATTGTATTAGCTGATAAATTTGGAAGGCAATCGCCTGTAATTTTATCTAGTGCTGGTACAGATACAGTATTTATTGACCCAGGATATGGAAATGCAGCTGCAACTACAGCATTTAATGCATTAAGAATAACGTTTACAGATACTACACAAATACCTGATTGGGCATACTCATATAGAGTAGTTGTAAAACAAAGAGAGCAAGAATATTATAATTGGATTTCTACAATTACAGGGGCTAACAACGTTGAACGTTTAGGAGATAGCATAAATAAAGTTCCTAGAGACCAAGACGCTGTTATACCTCCTAGTACTTCAGCTACAATTTCTCCATGTGATGTATCTGTATACCCTAAATATTTAAATGGAGGTAATGTATATACTTCACCACAGGCTAATTTAACTAAAGTTCAATCAATTGCAAATCCTTCGGGAGATGCACTTGTAACAACATTAGATAATTCAGGTACTTCAGTTACGAGTGGATTGTGTGTATTTGAAACTGAACCTGTTAGTTCAGAATTAGATATATTTTATGAAACATCTACAGGCGGGTTAATTTCAGAAATACCAGCTACTGCAATTGATATTGATTTTTTTAATTGTATATTATTAACATTTGATCCAGGAGGAACTGGAAATGATCATATTGAAATAAATAGAATACGCGCTGGTTTTAATGAACCATTTTTTGACGTAGGAGTTAGAGCTTATGTTGTTCAAGAAAATTTTACTGAAGAAAGAAGAAATAATACATTAATACACTCTAGTGGTTTATTAAATTCTAGAACTGGAATTAATTATATAAATCAATTTAATGAAGCTGAAGGTGGATTAACTACATCTCTAGATCCTCAAGACGGATCAATACAAAAATTATTTACAGATGATACTGCTATTTTAATTTTTCAAGAAGATAAAGTATCTAGATCACCTATTGACAAAGATTTTATTTATTCTGCAGAGGGAGGAGCAGTACCTGTAACAAGTAATACTCAATTTTTAGGTACTATAGCACCAGTGCCTGGACAATTTGGAATAGCTAAAAATCCAAAATCATTTGCAACGTACGGATTTTCTCAATATTTTACTGATACTAATAGAGGGGTTGTTTTAAGATTAGTAAGAGGACAGATACAAGAAATATCTAGTATTGGACTAGGTGATTTTTTTAGGGATGCATTGCAAGCTTCAACTGATGTGATTGGGTCTTTTGATGAATACAGTAGACTTTATGAATTAACAATGGTTGGTTTAGGTTTTGATGGTAATCAAGATACAAATGTAGGTACGGCTTCAAGTAATTATTTAACTATTTGCTTTGATGATAGATCTAATGGGTGGACTTCATTTAGAGGATTTAAACAAGAAGGAGGGCTTTCATTAAATAATTCATATTATACATTTGGGTCAGGTAGTCTTTGGCAACATCACAGCCCTAATGTTACAAGAAATAATTTTTATAATACAGGAACACAAGAGTCATATGTTATACCAATTTTTAATGATGCTCCTTCGTTAGTTAAACAATTTAATACTTTAGCGTATGAAGGTAATAGCGGGTGGAAATTATCTTATTTAGAAACAGATATTTCTAATATTGGAACAATTCCAGTGCCAGCTACAACCTTTGATACTACTTTGCAATTAAGTGGATCGGCACCTAATTCTATATTTAATGGTGCTAATACTAGTATTAATAAACAGGGAGAGCAAATTTTTTGGGCTATATTTGTTTCACCATTAAATTCACAGTTTAAATTTTCCAATACTTCTGATGTAACTTTAACTCAAGCAGCAGGTAGTACATTAACAGTTACTAATCCTTCAGCTATAACAAATGGGCAGTTAGTTTTTCAAGTGTCTCATGTTGTTGGTTCTAGTAACTCTATACAAACATTAAACATAGGAGGTACTGGTGCTGAATTAGCATTTACAGTAGCTTTATTAACAGTAAACACTATAGATACTATTTCAAATGCAGCAATAACACCTGCTTCTCAAGTATTTAATAGTGCTGGTAATAATAATGTACAATTTACAGCATCTGCTTTTTCTAATTACTATGTTGATAATACTAACGTTGTAATTAATACTAGTGGAATGCCAGCTAGCACAAGTGTAGGCTCACCAACAGCAACACAAAACGGAGATAATGTTAACTATTCAATTCCAATAGTAGTTCCAACATCAGCAACCGCTGGTATTATAACAGTTACAGGTTCAGCAACTTTAAAACCAACATTAACATGGGCCGCAATTGCTGGGCCCGGTGTTTTAAATACTCCAGCGGGAACAGCAATAGGAACAGCATATTATATTTCACCTTTTGATAATGCAAATTTGAGATTAGCTACAATTGTGTATACATGTACAGCTACAGAGGTATTAACTACATCTTCTCAAACTGTAGCTTATAATGTGGGTGGCACAACTATAACTCCGGTATTAAGTAATTTAGATGGAATTTTAACTTTTACTATACAATTACCAAATTTAACCACAAATACAACTGCTACAGCAACATTAGGTACTTATACGCCAGCTACAGCAACACTGGGCTCTATACCAGCTACACAAAATTTAGTTCAAGCTGGAACAGCAATTACTATTGCTAATACATGGAACGTTCAAATTTCTGTAACGCCTTCTGATAACGGTGGTTTTGGTACAAGTTGGATTAAATTTAATGGAAACAATGGAACAGCTATTGTTGAACCTGGGGCTACTTTTACAATAAGTGCTGATGCTAACAATACAGGGTCAAGTAGAACTGTAGATGCTATAATTGCTTCTACTAATACAAGAATAACCCCTGCATTATCAAATCAAACAATAACAATAACACAAGCTTAATAATATGAGTACATTAATAGATTTTCCATTTCAAAACAAAGAAGGTAAATATTTTGCTCCTGTTGTTTCACAAGAAAACACTTATAAGGTTTCAGGCGGTGTTGTTATCCAAGATTCTACTAAATTAGTGTCAGGAATTAAAGGGGCTTTTGTAAAAATTAAATTTGTATTGCCCGCAGCAGATGCTACAACTAAAAAAGAATTATTTGCTGTAAATACAGAATCAGTTTATTCATCAAATTAAATTAAATTTTATGTTACAAGTACGAAAATTAATAACATCAGATTGGGAATTTTTGCCAAAATGGTGGGACGGATATAATCAGGAACCGTGGATTCACACGGAAAGTTTTAAAGATATAATGCCAGGATCTTTTCAAGTAGGAGAATATGAAGAAAAAAGAGCAGGCTTAGGAGGGTTTATGGTGTGTAAAGATAAACACCCCATAGCAGCAATGTGGTTAAATTTAACTAATTCACATTGTGCATTGCCTACAGCAGCAATATCTGATCCTGATTATAGAGATTCTGATAGAAAAAAAGCAATACAACTTTTAGTTAATTTTGTAACTAATTTTGCAAAAGATTTAGGCTTTAAATATTCTTTTGGCTGGGCCCAGGAAGGGTATATGTTAGATTATTATTTAAAAGCTGGTTATGAAAAATGGGATAAACCTTCATATGAACTCATAAAAAAATTATAAATGGGAGGAAAGAAAAAAAGAAATAGACAAGCAGCCGCAATTGCTATAGAAAATCAAGGCGATATTTTAGCTAAACAAACTGCAGCACAAGATCAATATGATTCTGATTTAGCTGCGCTAAAAGGAATGCAATCTACAGATTTTTACAAAGATTTAGGCTATCAGGGCTATGCAGATAAAGTACAAGGTGTTCAAGGAACTCAAATGGGTCAATTAGCTACTGGTCAAGTTGCTAATTTAGGACCAGCACGAGGTTATGCAGATCAATTAACACAAGCACAAGGTTTTACTACTAATGTGGCTGGATTAGCTAGAGGTCAAGATACAGGTCTTAGTAATGTATTTAATAACCTACAGGTTTCAACTGCCGGTGCTGAATTTGCCGCAAACGAAGCAGATCAAGCATTAGCTGCTTCACAAAATTTAATTGCCCAAACTGGTGGTGGTGGTGCTACAGCTTTAGCTGCTGCCGCTTCAAAATCAAAAGCAGGAATTCAAGCAGATATAGACAGGCAAGTAATAGAAAATGAAAAGTTAAGAGCTCAAGGTGAACAAGGATTACAAAGAGATTTATTAGCTCAAGGTAATTTAGCATCTCAATTTGATTTAGGACAACAACAATTTAACCAAAGCGCTAGACAGCAAGCTAATATGTTTAATGCACAAGCTGCTAATCAAGCTGCTAGATTTGGTGCTGAATCAGCAAATCAATTTGCGTTAGCTGATTTTGGAGCACAAAATAATATGTCACAATTTAATGCTTCTGCATCTAATGCACAATCATTAGCTGATTTTCAAAACAGAGCTAATGTAAATGCTCAAAATGCTACAGCAACAAATGCAGCTTTATCACAAGATGCTAAAAGTACAGCAGCTATGGATTTAGCTAAAGCAGCAGGTGCAACTGATGCTGAAAGAGGAGCTTATAATATACAAGCTAATTTACTTGATATTTCTACAAATGCTTTAAGTGAGCAAGATGCTGTAGCGGCAGAAAATCAAGCTGTTATAGATTTAGGTAAAATGTCTAAAAGAAATATTTTCGGTTAAAATAATAATAATAACACATGAAAGATTATAATCCTGGATTAGCGGCTCAAAAAAATAATCCTGAACAAAAAATTATCAAAGATGCTAGAAATATTGAATTTGATAGACAATTCAAAAAAACCTCTGAACAAAGATTAAATCAAGAATACCCAAATCCAACAGGTATTTTTGATGCTGAAGTACAAGGTGTTGCTAGAGCTATTGTTGAAAAAGCAAGTGATTTAACTAATAAAAAGAAAAAAGGCGATATTACAAATGCCAAATATGCTGCTCAAATGGCTAATATTCAACAAATGGTAGGTAATTTAAAACAATTTAAAGCCAACATCAATACTAATATGCGAGCCTATAATGAAGCTTTAAAAAACGGAACATTATCATATGGTATGGATCAAAATGATGAAGCTGTGCTTGTGGCTTTAAATAAAGGTGAAGTTAATTTAGATTTAGACGATAATAATCGCGTTATGTTAACAGGTAAAGCAAATAATCCTTTAACAGGTGAATTTGATGTTAATATATTTGATGCGATTAATATTCCTGGGCCAGTTACTAAAATTGCACCAATTAATTTATTACTTGATCCTGTAGCTAAATCATTAGGATTAGATGCTAATGGCCAACCTCAAATAAAAATTGATGAAACTGGAAGAAAAATATTAGACACAGGCGATATTAGTGAACATAAACAAGATATAATAGAATTTTCGCAAGATGCTTTAGAAGAAGTTGGGCCTAGGGGTATCAGATCTTATTTAGGTGATCATATGAATTTATCAAATCAAGAAATTAAAAATTTGATGGAACATCTTAATTTTAATGATGGTGACCATGAATGGGAAAATGCTGGTCATGCTAAAGTATTCCAAAGCTTAAATGATTATATAAGTAATAAATACCAAAGACAAAGAAGGCCTCATCCAGACACGTTAGCAGCTCAAGTTTCAAATCAAGCTTCACAAATAGCAGCAAACAAACAAGTACAATTAGCTTCAGATGATGTTACACAATCTACTCCCGGGGGAGGTACGTTACAAACAGATGCAGTAGCTATGAATGATCCTTCTAAAGGAATTGAAGATATAGGCATAATGCAAGCTTTTGTACCAGAGCCAGAAATATCACCTTTAAAGAAAGTTAAAAAAAATAATAAAGCACTTGAATTAATTAAAAAATACTCTGCATGACTTTAGAAACAATTGTAAATAATATGATAGCGGCTAACGAGCCAGAGTCAAATATTGCAATGGTTATAAAAGCTTTTAAAAAAGTAAAAGAATTAAAAAATACAAAAAGCCCATTAAAGCAAATTGATCCAGATCCTGAAGAGGAATTTAAAAAATGGATTCAAAGTTCTCCATCTGTTCCTGACCAATTTGAACAAGATACAAAAAGAGAAGAATTAAGATTACCTCCTGATAATAGTGTTGAAGCAATACGTCGAAGAAAAAAAGATCCTGTTGCTCCTCAAATAGATCTTGAAGAAGTTACTGTAACAGCCGGTGAAAGAGAACCGGTAACAGGTGTTTCAAGACAAAGAATGATGGGACAAGCTCCGCCTTCTCAACAACGAGATCGTGAACAAGTTGAGAAAGAAAGATTAATCGCTGAAAAAACACTTCAAGACGAAGATTTGTCTGGAATTGAACAGCAATTTTTAGACGGTATTGGTCCTCGTAATTTAACAAGAAAAGAGCTTGGAACACAATTAATTAATTCTATATATAAAAACCCTATATCAAGAACAATTAATAAACTTTTATTTAATGCTTTAGAGGGTAATATTGATGAAGAAGCATTACAAAAAGAAGAAGATCTTAAAAATAAATTACCTGATATTGCAAAAGGTATTGTTGATAATAATACATTTCTTAATAATTTTCCAAATTTAGTATTTGAAAATAACAAAGATTTAATTCAAAATACAGAAGAAAGAATATATGGAAATTTAATTGATTTTAAGCAAGAAACATATGATTCAATAGCTAATGGATCTGATATACAGCAATTAAAACAAAAACTTATTAAACAAAGTGGGATTCCTTATGTTATACAAAACGGCACTTTATATTTAGCACCCAATGTAGATACAAAATCACCACAATTTTTAAAAAGACAAAATGACATTGCAAAAAAACTTCAAATTGAAATTTCAAAAAAAGTAAATAATTCTTTAAAAAATAATAATGATTATATTAATGCAGTAGCCTCTGCTAATAAAGAAAACTCTGCATTTAGGCAAAGTTTAATTTCTGATGCTGCATCTAAAAGCACTACATATAATAATATAATAAATAAAATAAATGACGAGGCACAAAGCGCAGTACAAAAAGAAATTGATTTTAGATTAGATAAAAAATATTCAGGACTTGGCACTTTTGGAGAAGGATTTTATGAAACAGCTTTAGCTACCATACCAAAAGCTTATCAAGATTTTAGGGTATTAGCGGCTGGTAGAGGAATTAAAAAAATAAATGAAGAAATAAAAGAACTTAAAGAAGGTAAATTTTCTACTACCCAAGATGGTAGAATTCAATATGTAAATCCCGGTGGAGGTACACGGATATATAATAATGTTGATGAGGCAATTGCTCAAAAAGAAAATTTAATAAAAGAGCGCTTAGAAGACACCTCAGAAGCTCTTATTAGAAGTGAACAATACCAAAAAGATATTGCTAATTTTGATCAACCCGAGTTATTTGATGAGGATGGATTAACATTGGATGATTTTGGTAAAATTTTAGGTACTCAATCAGTACAAATGCTAGGAGCTATTGCTACATTTGGTGGAAGCACTTTAATACAAGAAGCGGGCGGAGCATTAGACGAAATTTTATCTCAAAAAGCAGCAGAAAATTTAAACATTAGCATACAAGATTTTAATGCTCTTAGTGGTGAAGAAAAAAGAGAAGCTTTAATTGAAGAATTAAATAAAGGTGAAGAGTATTTAGATACAGCGTTAAATGTTGGTATAGCAAATGCAGGTTTAGATTTAGTTGGTAATTTTGTTGCATTAGGAGCCGGTACAAAAGCTATGCCTAAAGGTTTTTTAAAAGCAATATTAAGAGGCCGATATGATACTGCTAGCTCAAAATACTTAAAGCCTGCAGTTGCAAATTTAGGAAAAGCAACTATTTTTGAATCAGGAACAGAAGTTGGTCAAGAAGTTGTTTCTTTAGCTGGAGTAGCTTCAGCAACAGGAGAAGATGTAATAAATAAATTAACGTCCCCTGATGCTGTAAAACAATATTTAGAAGCTGGTGGCCAGGCTGCTATTGCTACAGGTCCTTTTGTTGGAGCAGGTAAAATAACAACTAGCACATTAAATCTTTTTAGAACAAATCCAGAAGGATTAGTTATACGACAACAAGCAGCTGAAGAAGAATATAATAAAGGGGTACAAGATGTTAATAATTTAAATTTATCGCCTGAACAAAAACAAATAGAATTAGATAAATTAAATAATAATTTAGAAAAAGAATTTGATAATTTAACCGCCGCTAATGCTTATATAAAAAATACAAAATTTAAAGACTTAAAAGGAGAAGCAGCAGCCGAAGTATATGATGCTATAGCGCAAGCTGTGCCCGTTCAAAAAGAATTAATTCAAATTGAAAATCAAATAAATCAAATAAATAAAGCAGAAGGAACTGTTAACCCTGATTTATTAGCTAAACAAAAAGAATTATTAGCAGAACAAAAAAGATTAAGTGATATAACCGTTTTAGCAAGAGTAGGACAAGTAACAGGAGAAACAAATAAAGCCCTTATAAAAAAAGTTAATGAGTCAAATGAGGGTAATTTAAAAGATAAATCTATAAAAGAATACAATACTCGTGAGCAAGCTAGAAAAGATATTATAAAAAATCATGGAGAAGGCAAGCTTTCAGACGGCAATGTTATAGGTTTACTAAAAGGAGATCAAAAAACTGGCTTATTTAACAATGCAATAATAATTGGTAATAACGCTTATGTTGTTAAAGAAAATGTTAAAGAAAATATTTTAGGGAGCAATAGAGATCTTGCTGCAGGTAACGCGGTAGCTCATGAAGTTGGACATTTTTTAATGGATGGCATTTCATATACTGAACTAGATAAATTAAGAAAATCCACAATAGCTGAGCTTGAAAATAGTACTGATCCTAAAATGAAAAAAGCTTATGAGCAAGTAAAAGATAGGCTTAAGGGATATGCTGGAACTGGAAAAGGAAAAGGGGGCAGAACTGCCTTAGCACAGGAATTTTTTACTGCTCTTTCAGACTCAATGGCTGCGATAGAGATTGATAATATTGCATTAGAAGATGTTAGCATATTAAGAAAAATAGGTAATTTATTTAGTGGTGCTATTAATACGGTGGCTCCTGATGAGTTAAACATTGGAGATCTTAATAACGGTGCTAATACTTTAGAGTTTATTAAAAGATATAATAATTTTGATAAAGACACTAAAATTGTTCCTGCTAGCGAAGTTACAGAAATTATTAAAACAGAAAAACCTACTCTTGCGTCTAAACCTTTAACTATAGAAGAAATAAACACTCGAGTTAAAGATGTTAAAGCAGGAGAAATGCCTCAGGATCTTGCTACACAAATAGCTTATGCTTATGAACCATTAGCACAAAAAATAGCTTCAGAAATATTTAGAAATTATCAAGGTGAAGTTGGTTATACACAAGGAGATTTTGCAATGGACATTGCTTTTGGTGATCCTAAAGCTATTGGAGGTAAAAATAGTTTAGTAGAAATTGCTAAAGACTATGATCCTAATAATAAAGAAGGAAAATCTTTAGGAGGTTGGTTAGGTGACATAGGACGACAAAGAGCTAAAAGAATTGCAGAAAAAAGAATTGGTTCTCAAAAAACTACAGGAGCTACTAAAATAGACGCACCTGAAAGCGTAGAAATAGAAGCTGAAACAACACCTGAAGTAACAATAGAAAAACCAAAAACTACAGTATTAGCTCTTCCTAAATCCATGCAAGAAGCGGGCAAAGAAGCCGCACAATTAGCAGCAGCTAAAGCAAAAAGCGATATTCTTAAAAATCCTAAAGCTACTTTAAAACAAAAAACCACTATCCGTGATAAAGCTCTTACTCAAGTAATGAACAGAGCGGCTGGGAAAGAAATAAAAAGTTTAATTAGAAACTTAGGCGTAGATGCTGCAAATGATTATATATCTAATAATTACAAAGCTGTAGCGGAAGCTTTTGTTAAAGACAAGAATATTAATAAAATACGTGATGCTAAAACTAAAAAGCTATTACAGGGCTGGAAAGATGGCAATATTACTAAAGATTCTGTAACAGGATATTTTAATGATCCTAATGTAAAAAGCAATACTAGATCAGATAGAAGAAATAGGGCTTTAACAGATGTTATATCTTCTATAATTATGAAAGAGTCTGTAAAAGATTTAAAAGCTTCTGACCCTAAACTTGCTGATGACTTTCAAGAAGATACCGGGATAGTATTAGCAAGCCGCCCTATACAAGGTAAATACAATTATGATATTATAAACGCGGATTATACTATAAATGAAGATGGTATTAACTTGCTTAGTGAAGCATTGAAATTTTTAACTACTAGAAGTTATTACGATGGATCATTAGGAAAAGCAACTCAAAATACTTTACCTACAAAAGATAAAACAGCATCTCCTCAAGAAAAAGATTTATTACAGCGCTTTAGGGATGTTATGAACAATGAGTATGAAAAAAAGAAAATTGATTTTAGTAGTAATTTAGGGAGTAAAAAAATTACTAAACAAAAAGCTAGCGGATTTATTGGAAATACTCGTGAAGCAGTTAATGCAAAATTAAAAAAAGGCCAAACTTATAAGGAAAGAGTTGCTATTTATAATTACAACGGAAACAAAACATTTGACAACGCAATAAATCTTTTTAGAAAAGCAATTAAAGAAAATGATGCACTAAAGGGTAAACCAGGATATATTCCTACTTTAAATACTTCTATAAAATATATATTAAATAATGCTAGCGCTGAAAGAAGTGCTTTTTTAGCAAATGGCGCGGCAATATATTCTGCAGATTTTTCAAATGGAAAAATTACTTGGGAACATGCTGTACCTGTTAAAAAAGCTGCTCAAATTATATCTGATGCTTTATTTGATTTGTCATCAAAATATAAAGGTAAAACTTTTGATGAAGTAATAACCGCTTTAAAAGGAAATTATAAACAAATAGGTATTCCTGAGGTTTTATTAAAAGATAGTGGAATAAGTAAATTTACTATGCCAACTGGTTGGAATTTATTTAATGATAGTTGGACCGCTAGATATGATGCTGTTAAAGATAAATTAAACTTAAAAAATCAAAAACTAGTATTTCCTAACGGACAGCAAAATGTTTTAGCTTCAAGGCCTTTAAGTAGAGAGTTTAATAAAATGATTGAAAGGAATAAAGGAATTCCAGCAAGAGCTACTTATTCTATACAGCGAGCAAATAGATTAGGCAAAAAAGCTAATCGTGGTTGGAAACCTTTTGTACCTTATTCGAATGAAGATTATCTTGGGTTAGTTTATGCAACACTTGGAGAAGGAAAACAAGGAGAAAAAGATTTGCAATGGTGGAAAGATAATGTAATGATTCCTTATAATGAAGGAATGACTGCGTTTGAAACAGCCAAAGAAGCGGCTATGCTTGAATGGAAAGAAATACAAAAGAAAATTAAAAACACTCCTAATAATTTAAATAAAGAAGCAATTAGTGATTTTACTAATCAAGATGCTGTAAGAGTGTATTTATGGAATAAACAAGATGTTTTACCTGATTCTAAAGATTTATCTAAAAAGGATGTAAGATCTTTAGTTAAGCATGTAAATAGTAAACCTGAATTAAAAAAGTTTGCTAATGAATTACAGGGTCTAAGTCCTAATGGTTACCCTTCTCCAACCAGAAATTGGGGTTCTGGAACTATTACTACAGATTTAGTAAATTATGTAAATACTGAAACTAGAGCACAATATTTACAGCCTTGGCAAGAAGCTGTTGATGCTATTTATACTCCAAATAACATGCTTAAATTAAAAGCACAATTTGGGAATGGTTATGTTGAAGCTTTAGAAGATTCATTATATAGAATGAAATCAGGAAGAAATAGACCAGACGGTGCTAATCAACAAACAAATCTTTGGTTAAACTGGGTAAATGATTCTGTAGGTACTATTATGTTTTTTAATATGCGTTCTGCTTTATTGCAAACTATTTCAACTATTAATTTTGTTAATTGGTCAGACAATAACCCTGCTAGAGCAGCAGCAGCTTTTGCAAATCAAAAACAATATTGGAATGATTTTTCAACACTGTGGAATTCAGATTTTTTAAAACAAAGGCGCTCAGGTTTAAAAACAGATGTTAATGCAGACGAAATTGCTGCATCAGCAGCGGCTTCTACTAATAAAGTAAGAGCGGCTTTATCTTATATTTTAAAGAAAGGATTTTTACCAACGCAAACAGCAGATAGTTTTGCTATAGCGTCCGGTGGTGCTACTTTTTATAGAAATAGAATTAAATCTTTAATGAAAGAAGGAATGAGTAAAGCTGATGCAGAAACTCAAGCATTTCAAGATTTTAGAAATTTAGCTAATGAATCACAGCAATCTTCAGATCCATCTAAAATTAGCTCAGAGCAAGCAAGCTCATTAGGTCGTCTTATATTGGCTTTTGCAAACACGCCGATACAATATACTAGATTAACAAAAAGAGCTCTTCAGGATCTTGCAAACAAGCGAGGGGATTGGAAAACTAATATATCTAAGATTGTATATTATGGATTTGCTCAAAATGTTATATTTACAGGTCTTCAACAAGCAATGTTTGGTTTAATGTTTACTGATGACGATGAAGACTTAGGGAAAAATGAATCTAAGTTTAGAGAAGAACAAAAATCTAACAGTGCGTTTAATATTGCTAATAGTACAGCTGATATGTTTTTAAGAGGTTCTGGAGTTGGTGGTGCGTTTATAGCTATGTTTAAAAATATGGCATTAGAAATTAAAAGACAATCTGAAAAATCTAGAACAGATTATGAAAGAGTTGCTGATAAAATATTTACTCTTTCACCACCTATTGATTCTAAATTTAAAAAGCTTCAAGATGTTGGAAGAAAGTTTACCTATAGACAAGAATTAGAAAAAATGCGTGAACGCGGATTTGCTATTGATAATCCTGCTTTAGAAGCAGCAGCTAAAACAATTTCAGCTTTAGGTAATGTGCCAGCAGATAGAGTTATTAAAAAACTTAATAATCTTAAAACTGCTACAGATGAAGAAACTAAGCTTTGGCAACAAATTGCATTATTAATGGGCTGGGGTGAATGGGAGCTTGGGATTCAAGCTAGAAAAAGAGATGAAATTAATATTATTAATAAAAGAAAAAAGGAAGAAATTAAAAAAATAAAATCATTACAAAAAACTATTGATAAAATTGATAAATCTAAAACACCTATTAAAGCATCACTGCCAGAAGGCACTTTAGGTCAAGCTAATAAAGATGGCACTATTGATATTGCTGATGGGTTATCTGAAAAAAAGAAAAAAGAAGTTATAGCACATGAGCTAAGACACAAAAAAGAAATTGATTCAGGTAAATTAGATTACGACGACGACTTTATTTATTATGGTAAGAAAAAATTTGAAAGAAAAAATGGAATGATTGCACACAACGGATCTTGGAAACAGGAAGGAGATCATTCATTACCATGGGAAAAATTTGCTAATAATTATAAATCAAAATCTGCATGAAAAATACAGAACAATATCAAAGAAAAAATCCATTAGGATCAACAGCTATCCAAAATGCATTAGAAGAAAAAAAACAAACTTCAACAGATGCATTAGTTGCTACGGCTAAACAAAATTATCAAGCTGTTTCTGATTCAAATGACAATTCACAACTTAATAAATATTTATATCCACCGTTTACAAACGAGAATAGAAATAAAGCATAAAAAAAAGGGATAGCCGTTAATTTGGTTATCCCTTATTTTTTTTATCCGTCACATGATACACAATCTGGGTCCATAGCATTAGCTGCTATATCACCACGTAATACAGATTCTGTTCTTGTATAATATAATGTTTTGATTCCTCTTTTCCATGCTTCAAAATGTACTGTATTAATCCATCTTGGTTCGGCTTCAGAAGGAAAAGCTAAATTTAAGCTTACCGATTGATCTATATAGTCTTGTCTAATACCTGCTTGTCTAACAAGTTCTAATTGATTAATTTCTTTAAATGTTTTAAATACATTTTTAACCGGTTCATTTTCTTCTGCTGTTTCTGTTAGTCTACCTAAATGGTCATAATACCATTTATTTAATTCTTTTAAGTCTTGAACAGATCCTCCATCTTTAAGTATTTTATCCCACGTTTCTTTATTATCTATACCTATTTTTTTTAATACTTTTTTAAGCTCATCGTTTTTTCTTATAAATGTGCCTTTTGCTGATTGATCAGTAAAAACATTAGCGGCCCATGGTTCAATCCCTGGTGATAAATTACCCGCTAATTTACTATTAGATACCGTTGGTGCAATAGCTCTTAAATGTGTATTACGCATTCCTGTTCCAACACACCATAAAGGCTCTCCATATATTTCAGCTAAACTTCGTGAAGCTCTTTCAGTTTCTATTTTTAACTTTGAAAATATTTCTCGCGTTTTGAATTGAGCTAATAAACTTTCGAAAGCTATTCCATTTTTTTGGAGCAGGCTGTGCCACCCAAGGACACCAAGTCCAAGTGCCCTCCCTTTTTCCGCACTGCGTACAGAGTTCTCGAATCCTTTCATATTCTTTGCCCTCTGAATAAATTCTTCTAGCACACCGTCCAGGAACCATGTCGCGTCGTATATTAAATTCGTATTCTTCCATTCATTATATTTACCTAAATTTAAAGATGATAAGCAGCACACAAAACTATGTGATTCATCTGTATGTAATGTTATTTCACTACATATGTTTGTCATATGTACTTTTAAACTATTTGATTTATATGCTATAGGATTAGCTTTATTAGTATTTCCTTTAAAAAGAATATAAGGCTCTCCAGTAGCTTTTCTTTTTTGTAATAACCTAGACCATTTGTCTCTTGCAATAGAATTACCTACTTCAAGTTTCCTCATAAATTTATCACCTATAACTGCGCATTGATGTAAATTTAACGATTGTCTATTTACATCCCCTTTAGGCTCTCTAATTTCTAACCATTCATTAAAATCAGGATGTTCAATATTTATATTAACAGAAGCTGCTCCTCTGCGTACTGATCCTTGATTTGTTGCTAAAATAGTAGAATCATAAATTTTACAAAAAGGCACAACACCGTCAGATGTTCCATTACCTGTAATATTAGATCCTGCAGGTCTAATCATATTAATGCCAATTCCAACACCTCCTCCGTGTTTAGCTAAAAGCATCATTTCTAAATTTTTATTACCTATATCCATTATACTATCAGCAACATCAATACCAAAACAACTAATAGGCAATCCTCTGTCAGTTCCTGTATTAGATAAAACCGGAGAAGCCAAACATAGCCAGCCTTTCCATATATAATCAAAAAACGTATCAGCTAATTCAGGTTTATAAAGTCGCTTTGCAACTGTTTTAGCCACACGGTAATACGCATCTTTTGGAGATTCTCCATTTACAAGATAACCCCCTGATATAGTTTTTTTATAAACATCTGTATCTCCCCAATAAGGATAGTCTTTTCCTCTTACCCATTTGTTATTCCAACTCATAATAAATAAATTATATATCCTAAAATTAAATTTATATTAATTATAACTAAATTCCATTGTTTTGCAATCCACACTTGAGGTGTTAATAATATACCACCTAAAATATAAGTTACAGCTCCTATGTAACCATAATTTAAAATATAAGGTGATAGCATTATAAATGCTGAACCCATGTAACCTAATCTACTTGCTAATCTTTCTTTTGCAGTTAGTCTTCTATCATGCACTAGCAACCTTAAAAAAGATGTTCTCCATCTAAATTCACATCTAATACAAGTTTTTTTACCAACATGTTTAAAATGAATATTTCGTTTTCGTTTTTTACAAACATTGCATATTCTTTTTAATTGCTTAGCTTCTGCCATAACCATGCTTTTTGTGACCTTGGCCTGCATACAACCATAGTTTCATGGCCTATATAATAACAAAGATCGTAGGTATCTATTGTGTCTTTTCTTACAATACGTAATTCTTTATTTACATATTCAATTGTTCCTGTTGATACGGTTATTTTTTTTCTTGTATTGTCTTCTAAAGTAAATCTATTAAAAGTATTATTTTGAAATATTTTAACAAATTCACCCTCAGCATTATACCATAATCCATATATTTTTTGCTCTTGTGCAAATGTTATTAAGCTAAATAACAATAATAATAATAATTTCATTTTTTATATATTTTTTTTGATTCTTTTTCAGATAAAGCACGTTTACTATCAAATCCATTTTTAATAACATAAGGGTAAAAATGAACTTTCTCCCAATGATCCCTATACTGTTCTCCCCCTGGAAACTCTTCACTACATTGGCTACATTTTATTATATTTCTTTTTACCATATATCTTGGAAATCTTCTCCTTCGTTTGCTTTAGAATAGTCAGTTGGCCTAATTGCAAAAAAATCAGTATGAGTATGCCCACCAGTAAGATGATAAAACCAATCGAGGTTACTGGCTCCGACTTCATCAAATTTAAAGTATTCCCGCTGGTTGCTGTAACCGAGTTCAACAATTTTTTCGTTGAGTCTTTTTCTAATAAATTGTTTGAGATCATATGATTTGAGGTTTTCAATGTCTCCTTGTTCAAACATTTTATCAATATATTTTTCTTCTGCTTTAAGCATAGCTGTTGCTGCTTCAATAACATCTTTATAACATTTATTTTGTAATTCAGAATTTTCTGCGCACATATGTCTAAATAACTGACATCCCATTTTACTATGCAATGATTCATCTCTTACAGACCATTTCATTTGCTGGCCTATACCTTTTAAAAGGTTTCTGAGTTGAAAACTATATAAAACAGCAAAGGCAGAATAAAGACTAACACCTTCAGCAAAGGCGCTAAAGATTGCAATGCTTCTTGCAATTCCTGCGGTGTCATTTCCATTATAACTAATTAAATTATCAAAGCGTTCCATAGTTGCTTCGTCTTGTAAAAACGCTTCAAAATTTTCAAGACCAAGTGTTTCATTTAAATAAGAATAAGCTACCGCATGTATTGTTTCTTGTGATCCAAATATCATGGCCATTTGTTTTATTTCGTGTTTAGGAAACCACCCCACGACTTTTTGTGTCCAATAATCTGATACAGCACATTCTGTTTGCGCAAAACCTAAAAGTATATTACCTACTAAATTTTTTTCTCCACTAGTTAATTTTTCGTTCCAATCTTTTATATCTCCTTGCATAGGAATTTCAGTATGTAACCAAAATGCTTGTGCTTGTTTAAGCCACCCTTCAGTATAATACTCTGGGTATTCAAAAGGCTTGTACGGTATTCTTTCTGTAAATAATCCCATTTATTTTATAGTTTTTCTAATTTCATCAATTTTACTTTTTTCGTCTTTAGTCGCGTCGGCTGGATAATTTTTTTCTTCTTTTTTTGTAAGAACATCATCCTTAAGTTTTTGTAAAGCTTTATCATAATCTGGAAGGCATTTTAATAATTCCATTGTACCAACTGATAAATCTTTTAAATTTGTAAGTTCGTGAACAACCCTGTTCATTGCACTGGCTAATGTTTCAACTTTATTTGCAATTGCTATTATTTTAGATTCTTTCATATGTCTTTACTTAATATAATTGGACTAGCATCTTTATGGTGATTAACTTCATAATGAGTGCTTCGCTCTTTAATAATTATTTCTTTATTTTTAAATCTTTTTGGAAAATGTTTTAATACATATTCTGTTATTCTTTCTTTACTCATAATATACAGTTAAGCAACATTCGAAAAAAGGTAAATATAAAACATGCTCTACAAAATTTTCTTCTATATAACTTCTTCCCCCTATAAGAATTCCGGGGTAAATTCCTGCACTAAGCTCCCATCCTTTGTATCTTTTCATATTTTTCTTGTTTTAAATAATAATTTAACATTTGCATGTGAAACTTAATTCTTTCTCTGTAATGTTCAGGTAATGTAAATTCCGTATTTTCTGTGAATTCGTTCAATCTCTATATATTTTATTATTCTATTATTTAATATATTTTTTATTTCTTTTTCTAATGCCCGCTTAGCGTACATTAACCGCGCTTTCTTTTTCTCTGATTCTTTATTAAAATTATTGTTAAATCCACTTCCTTTTGATTTTGCGGCTTGTAAAGTGTCTTTCCAATCTTGTTTTTCGTGAGCCATAATTTAAATAGTTTCCAACGTAAAGGAAAAGATTCATTTGCTCTTCCTTTACATTCAATTATATAATCTTTGCCAACAAAATCTGGTGTATATTTTATACCTAATATTTTTTTTTGTCCTCTATCTTTATACTCACCTTTCCCGTTTGCTTGTTTTTCGTATGCTATATTTTTAAAATTAAAAGTATCTATAAGTTGAAAAAATTCATTTTCATACCCTTCAAATAATTTTGCTTTTTTTAATGCTATATAAGTATATTTTTCAAGACCTGATGCAAAATTAATACCATCATAAGATATTTTTTTAGCTTGAACCGGTCCTTTTTTTCTACGCTTAATCATGTAACATCTTGTGTCCAATAATTAGACTCTGGATAACGACTTATACTCTTTGAATCGCGTATATAACATTCTTCAACTTCATCTCGTAATACAGATCTGGTTTTTTCAATATAGTTTACAGCATCCATAAGTTCTTCTTGTAAATGATTAAGCCATGTATCAAGTGTTTGTTCATCTTTATCTAATCCAACACCATACTTTTTATAACCAGCTTCAGAACGTTTTAAAATCTTTTCAATTACACTTCCTATTATTTTATCTTTTCTAGCACTCATATTTCGTTTTTTATAAATGTTCCATTAACCATTTTACCTGTTCTATTTTGTATTTCATTATATGCATGTTCAATACAATCTTCAATTGCAAATCCTTCTAATGCGGCCAGATTAGTAAGTACTACAATCATATCACCAATAGCATCTTTTACTTCTTCTTTATTTTTTTTTAATAAACCTTGAGCAAGCTCACCGGCTTCTTCCATAAGCTTTATATATTGTGTTTTACTATCACCTTTTTCTATAATACCTCTTTCATTAGCCCAATTACGTATATTATTAAAATTAGCTTGTGATTCATATTTTTGAAAAGCACCGGCCTCAGACATAGCTTTATTATATGTATAACAAGTTGATGGACCATATTGGCTTTGATTAACATTGCTTAATACCCAATCAATTTTATCTTGTGAATCTAATATAAATTTACCATAAGAGGTTTCAATTTCCATATCAGCTAAAAAACTTGCATCAATATTTTTTGTAGATATTTTATATGTAGTTGTTGCTTCCGACGAACTGTGTTTATTCATATTTTTTTTAAATAAATCTTTATATAATTTTAAATCTTCTTTATAGCCTAAATCTTTTTGTAAGATTTTTTCTGCATTTGATGCTTCAGCTATATCATCTGTTTCAAATAATATTTCATATTCACCAGGTTTATAGCCCTGTTCTTGTTCAACACGTTTTTTAATATTTGTAGTACACCCAATTTTTTTACCGTGTATATGATATATTTTATATTTACCTTTTTTAATATTTATTTCCATATTATCCTGTATTTAATTGAGCCGCAATAGGGCTTAAATGTTTGTAGTTTAATAATTCAATATCTTTATGTTCAGGTATTATTAATTTATTTTTATTTAAAGATATACCTTTATTTAATTTTAAAGTAGGAAGTTTAAGTTTTTTTCTTTTTAATTGAGTTTCTGCTTGTTTTAAATGATTGTTATATAAATGACAATCTCCAAATGAACCAATTAATTTTCCAGGTTTTAAATTAGCTCCTTTAGCTAATAATTCTAACAATAAACCATATATTGATATATCGTAAGGTAAACCTAAAAAAACATCTACCGAACGTTGTTGCCACATTAAATCTATCTCGCCATCATTGCAATATATTTGGAAATTGTAATGACATGGAGGAAGTACCATACTATCAAGCTCAGCCGGATTCCAGGCAGATACCAATAAACGACGCGATGAGGGATTTTTGTTAATCTCGGTAATAAGTTTTGTAAGCTGATCAACACCGAAGAAATTACGCCACTGCTTGCCATATACAGGTCCCAATTCTCCATCTGATCTTCCGGACCTAGCGTAGTCATCATCCCAATACTTAACGCTGTGATCGTGCAAATAACTAAGATCTGTCCGACCGTTGATAATCCATAATAATTCTGTGATAGCATGATTTATATTTATTTTTTTAGTTGTTAATATAGGAAATCCAGCAGACATATCATGGCGTATCATTCTTCCAAATACACTTAATGTACCTATTCCTGTACGATCTTTTTTTTGTTTGCCACCAGAATAAATGCTACCTAATAAACTTATATATTCATTTTCAATATTTATCATTTTTTATTTTTTTTATCGTAATAATATTTACACATTAAAAAATATTCTAACCATATAGTTTTTTTATCATATACATTTGGAGAAGTGTATGCTTTTTCTCCTCTAACATATGGGCCTAATCGTACTTCTATATGCCAGTTATTAGGGTCTTGAGAAATACCCTGTGGCGATATTCTGATATTATTTTTAATACAATAATCTCTGTATTTTATTTCATCAGATGATGGGGTATAGTTAGGCATCCATTTTTGTTTTTTTCTGTTTTTTAATCCGCTTCCCATGGCATAATTTCATTATTTATATCTTCAATTGGAATATAATTACCGCTTTCATGATCCCATTTAAAATGCGCTTCTGCTTGATTCTCACCTAAATTTTGAAATTTAACTTTTAAAACTTTAACTTTAACAGTTTTCTTTTCATAATTACGGTGTACTAATAATCCGTGATAACTTGCATCATACCATTCACCACCGCCTTTAATATTATACATATTCGGTTCGTCAAGTGTGCCGTCATCTTTTTTATACATTTTAGTAGGATGGGCTACCACTACAACAAGCACATCATATTTTTTAGCAAACGCTTCTATCCTAGTTAAATATTCCATTGTTGCATCAGGTATACTCATTGCTGTTGCACCATTCATTTTTACTTTATTATAAGGGTCTATAACTAAACATTTAATTCCTTTTCTTTTAACAAGCTGTGCACCTTTGTTTAATACTGAATCTAAATCATATCTTTCATTTTCAATAAAAAAGAAATTATCATCTACAATACTTGTTACTTCTTGCCATTTAGTTGTATTAATATCTTCCTGATTAGGCATCCAGTTACCAATTTTTCTAATAAGTTTATGAGCATGCAAAAATGTAGGTTTATTTTCGGGTGAAGCAAATGCGGTTTTCCATCCATATTTCATTTGATAACCAACAACCATTCTGTCAACAAAATCAGATTTACCAGAACTAGGCACACCTGTAACAGTTATAAATTGACCTGTATAAGTACTGAATATACTATCAAAATTATTAAGACCAATTTGATAACCCGGTTTAAAGCCTTCTTTAATAAATTCTTGTAATTCTTCATTTACATCACTTAACGTTATTACATTCTCAATAGGTACAGGAACAGCATTATCAATAACATTAGAAAGCAACACTCCCGCAGTTATGTAACATAAATTCAATAGCATCTTTATGAATTCCGAAGCTACACGTATA
>MDSX01033630.1_pt1 | contig 24893 bp, 25 predicted proteins | sample 811141 | NCBI WGS metagenome assembly MDSX01 (sample SAMN05326642, study PRJNA326480) | marine metagenome | isolation source: seawater | place: Atlantic Ocean: South East | collected 2010
CCGAGTCCATATCCTGCGCCAGCTGCTGCTGCGCCAGCCATTACTTCGAGAGTCACTGCCGCAACTGCTAATCCACCAACAAGAACTGGAATCATTCTTCCACCCCTTCAACGTATTCAGTAACTACAACGACTTCCTGGACGGTATTCGTTTTCAAGTCCTCAAACTCTGCGTGCTTTCTAAAATAATGACGGAATGTACTTTCCGTAATTCCAATCATTATCGCTGCTGCTCCTACTGCAACTGTCGTTGCAAATAATCTTCCAATCATTCTTCTTCACCTTTTTTCGGTCCGGGTGTACCGACGACGTTTTTCACACCTTGAGCAACCGATCCAACAACATTGCCAGCGGTTTCCACGGTGATCTTGGTCACTTCACCTGTCGCATCGATGGCAGCTTTGATGACTCGACTTGAGCCAACTGCCAAGTGAACAACGGTTTCTTCTCCCGCATTCACCATCTCTTTGACGGCTGAAGCAAATTCATCGATTAAAGAACCGAGTCCTTTGCTGACCTTGTCAACGGCTTTTTTTCCGGACATGGTTTTGCGATAGCCCTGATGGATATAAACAAAGGAGGGGTTTTTTAGGGGGTTAAATTACCCGCTATCAAGCATCACTCGGCAAATAGAAAAAATCGTCTGGATAATACTCCATACGAATACCCAAATCGATCCATCGTCCTATGTCGCTACGCAAACTTCGCCCAGATTCCAAGATATCGTACGTGATGATTGGATGGCCTCCTCGTCCTTTTTTATCCGAGGCAATATGGGTTACATAGCCAGCATTCACGAGTTTTTCTAGGTGGATTTTCAACTCTTTGCGTTCAATACCAGTCGCTCGTTCAATGCGCATCAAGCGCTTTGACTCCGAATCGCGTTCCCGCATCCGAGAGAGGTAGAGAAGGATGCGATAAATCGTCACTGAGAGGTCCCTTCGCCTTCGTTCCATATAGGGGGTTATTCACACCCAGTATTCTAACTTAATCCAGTTGTTCAGAAGAATAACCCCTCACAACACTCAAGATGATGTGGCCAAACATTGAGGCAATGTCGGAAGTCATCATCGACCCAGATATCCGGGTGGCGCAGACACTTCCTTCTGAATTTTACACGGAAGAATTTCACTTTACAGAGCAAATGGAGCACATGAGTCGTTCAATACAATTCGTTGGTCATTCCAGTGAGTTTACATCCGATATGACTCCAGTTCCCCACCTTGAGTCCGTTTTGAAACAACCACTTCTTCGGACGAATCTTGAATCTGATAAGCATCTTCTTGCCAATGTATGCACGCATAGAGGCATGATCTTGTGTCATGAAGAGAAGAACGGGAAGTCAATTCGATGCACGTATCATGGGAGAACATTTCAAAAAAATGGAAAAATGAAAAACATGCCAGGGTTCGAAGATGTGGAAAACTATCCAACTGAATCTGATGATCTACCATCCCTCAACCTGATGCATTGGCATGGATTTGAATTTACGTCTTTTGATCCTTCTTTGGAACTTGAGTCAATCCTACAACCAATCGAAGAACGATTGGGTTGGTGGTTGAAAGATTTGAACCTCAAACATGACGCTACACGAGATCGAAAGTGGGAAATCAATGCCAACTGGATTCTCTACGTTGACAATTATCTTGAAGGATTTCACATACCCTTTGTTCATCCGGAACTCAACGAAGCATTGGCAAAAGATGGATACTCGACTGAATGTTATGATCATGCAGTATTGCAAATAGGAATGGCCAACAAGGACGATGTTTGTTTCAACATTCCAGATGATGCGATCGATGCCGGGAAACGTGTTGCTGCCTATTACTGGTGGATTTATCCAAACATGATGATGAACATTTATCCCTGGGGCGTATCAATGAACATCATCGTTCCAACGAGCGTGAACACAACCGAAATTTTGTTCAAAAGCTATGTCCAGAATCCTGAACTTTTGAATGTGGGGGCTGGTGCTCTACTTGACAAGGTTGAACTCCAAGACCAATATGTTGTAGAAGGATGCATGCGAGGACTTCAATCCCAACTGTATCACCGTGGAAGGTACTCTGCAACACATGAGAAGGGCGTCCACCATTTCCACATGAAACTCACACAATAAGTGAAACTGTTTTTCAGAATTTTGTGTACTGCTTTTCGGAGAAAGGACGAGTTTGTTCCTTTGCAGGAGGCTTACCCCGTCGAATCAGAATTACGAGGAGCAAGGAGATGAGAACCAATACGGATATGAGTACAATCGCTCTCATTTCTTCAGTGCTTTGTGAACTTTGTTCAACTGTTGCCTCTGGTTTATCATCAATTGAATCGTCACAACCATCGGGCAATAAATCGAGATCAATGTCAATCGCATCATCATGTCCTGGACAAGCATCAAACTCGTCTGCTATACCGTCACTGTCCGAATCGACAATCTCATCACAACCATCTGGAATTGCATCGGAATCCACATCGATAAGATCACTGTATCCACTGCAAATGTCGATTGTATCGGGCACTCCATCCCCATCGGAATCAATTAACTCATCACAACCATCGGGCACTCCATCTGCATCAACATCGATGGTATCATCAAAATTATTGCAGCGGTCATCAACATCCGAGATACCATCATTGTCTCCATCAATGAGGTCATCGCAACCATCGGGTATTGAATCAAAATCAAGATCGATTGCATCGTTGAACGAGGGGCATGCATCCTCCGCATCGGAGATTCCATCACCATCAGAATCGATTTGGCTGTCACTGCATCCATCCGCATAAACCGATTCTCCAAGAGGTGTTGCTTGGCATAAATCGTCCACATCCACAATACCATCTTGATCGGCATCCGTCGTACTTCCAGGACGACGCTGTTCTTCACTGCAACCATCAAGGTAGACCTCCGTAGATTCTGGAGTGTCTGGGCAATCATCATTCTCGTCGTCAACTCCATCCGAATCAGAATCAAAGATTGGATGGAAGAGGTCATTCATGGCGGATGAAATTCGCACATCCCATCGAGAACCGTGTTCTCTAAGTCCTGCCTCATTGAAATGAATTGTATCGTAACGCCATTGCGTTCCGTTGAGATCATCGGTATATGGCCCCGGAAACGTCAGCGGGTCATCTGCAATCACTGCATCTTGGCCCTCGATGATCCATCCCATCTTCACAGGATCTCCATTCGGAAGGAAACTTACACGAGCGACGATCCAAGGAATCTCATAACCTGCATGCTCTCGGCTTCCAAGAACAACCTCTCCAAGCATTCGTGCGTAATCTTCTGCAGTAGTGCCACCTGCATTGCTTTCTCCTTGATGCCACAAGATGGCCCTTGCTCCATTCAGTTGTACCGCATCAAGGGCGTCAGTGATTCGAGGAAACAAATCGGTTTGGCTCGGCACCCATCGATCAACAGGCGTACCACCGAACCCAACCGAGAGGAATCCAATCGGTACATCGTATCGACTTGCAAGAAGGTCTCCTGCAACCGGCCACGGTGATCCACTGTTTCCCGTTGCGGCTGGTTGTGGATCGTAGCCGAAACGCCAACCATTGGGCCCCCAAGTGCTGACTCGTGCGTCTGTAGGCGTTATTGGAGCATCTCCGTGATTGGCAGAATTTGACTGCCCTGCGACAATGAATACTTCTCCTACACCAACCGGTTCGATCGATTGTGTTGCCAATTCGTTACCATTCTTCATAAAACGAAGATCGAGACGATGCCAGCCAGTTGGAACCTCGATGGTGCCGTAGAAATTTGAACTCAGCGGTACTGCGACCGAATCCCATTCAGATTCATACCCAGTTTCAAGATTAATGGTTCTGCCTTCGATCAAATCGGCAGTGTATTCTGTTGAGCCACTTACAGAGAAAACGCCCTTGTTGTACTCATTGCGTTGAACGATTTGATGTTCATCAGGTGAATCCAACGTAATCATGAGTTCAGATGGAGTTGGCCCCGATCGAACCAGAATTATCATGCTTTTCAGAGTATAATCCGCAGCGTTTGTAGCAAACGTCCAATCGGGGTGTCCACCCTCGTCAGGATTGTTCCCGATTCCTAAGTCGTCTTGGTTATCTCCACCCCATGCATTGTAGGCAAACAGTGTCTGACCAGACTCATAGTCATGAATCTGCATACTTCCATACCCAGCGGAATTTACACTGTATTGAGAGTCTGCAATGTCGTAGATCGAACCGTTCCCGTTCGGAACGCCGAGTGAGTCTGCAGTCCCATAGTTCGTTCCCCAGAATTCAATGACGCCGGTATCGATTGTCCCGAGTGAGGACAAGTTTTGATGATTCGATTGAATTTCAACATCCGTCAGCAATTGGTGATAAACGATTCCGGAACTGAACGTCGGAACTCCCAACTCATCCGCTTGTGTGGTAATGCTCGGGAACGAGACAAACACCCATGTTCTGGGTTGATTCGCCTTCTCTAGTTCAAGATAGTACGCAACTCGATCGAAAGAAAAATCAATACTGGAACTGGAATCGACCGAATAAGGAATTGGTCCGTTGTTGTATTGCGATTCATCGGGAATGTCGAGCTGATAGACAACCGTATACTCATCAAAACCAGTGACATCTTCTGAAAGCGTTGGTTGAACGATATGAGGCTCGGATAACAGTTCTCCCATCGAAGAATTCCATGAGGAGATGGCAAGAAGGAGAATCAAGGAAACGAGCACTCCTCTTCGACCCATAACCTCGGGTATTCATGGTGAGATATATACCCCTATATCCAATCTCACGGGAAAAACCAATCAAAGAATTGCTCTTCGGTTGGTATGGGGACGGACGTGAACAAAGTAAATCTCTCAGAAAAGTTTGCTCTTTTTTCAGAGCACTGGACGCCAAAAATCATTTCAGAATTAAATGATTATCAAATCAAAATCGTAAAAGTTGAAGGTGATTTTGTATGGCACGATCACTCCCATACCGATGAATTCTTTTTCGTTATCGAGGGCACCTTGTTCATTGAATTCGAATCCGAAACAATGGAATTGAAAGCTGGAGAATTGTACGTCGTACCCAAAGGAGTTCAACATCGCCCGTTTGCACATGAGGAGTGCAAAATCATGCTTATTGAGCCACGAGGCGTTGTCAACACAGGCGATTCTGAAAGCGAGTTAACGGCATCGAATGATGTTTGGATCTAAATGCAAAAGATATATTCCATATACATACTAGCGGGTGTATGGTGTTCACACACGATATGTCGAACTGGTTGAATTTCTCAGTGGATGAAGATTGGCTCAACGAAAACATCTCTTGGAGAGATTTCGGAACGGGTGTCCGATTAGGAAAGCTGAAACGAGAAGAGAAAACATCCCTTGTTCTCTATGAGGCACAATCCGAAGTTGAAGTGGATGCGTTCATGCCTCACGGCCACCCCGGTGGCGAATGCTACGTTGTCCTGAAAGGAGAAGTGTGGGACGAGGATGGGACCTACCCAACCGGTTCCATCGTCTGGATGAACCCTGAATCACAGCACACTCCGAAAACCCGGGGAAAAACACTGATCTTGGTGCTTTGGCCTCAGGGCGTCAATTCAATTTGAATCCAAATTATACTCACCGCTAATGAGCATTCCATCGAACAAAAACGGGCCTGCAGGCACGACAGCGGCAATGAAGCCGTGAATCAATGCAGTCATGTTCCAATGACGCCCTACTCCAGCAAAAAGCAAAGCGATGAAGACAACAAAGAGGCCTCCGTGAATCGATCCGATCAATGAAACGAGTCTTGGTTCTCCACCAATGTATTTCACAGGCATAGCCACTGCGAACAGAAGAATGGCCGAAAACCCCTCAAGATAACTCACGATGGAGACGAGTTTCTTCACGAAGAAACCTCCACCATTGGCCGACTTGAGCCACATGATGGACACATTTGCTCGTCACTATCGAGATAGTCATGTTTGCATGCCGGACAGACTTGAGCAAGTTCCATCTTCCCCATTGCTTCAACTGTATCGCCTTGCAAGGAAAGATACCCACTCGAGACGTTACCAACTGTATATCGTCCTGCTCCACCCAAGCGAACCATAAGATCTGGAGGGAGCGTCACTGTTCCAGTCTCATCGATGATGAGTTCACGATCTTTACTCAAGTCCTCAACGTCAATGGATTCACCATGCTCTGCAACAAATCGGCCATCACGAAGTTCAAGGGAACGATTTGCAAAGGAGGCGACCTCCTTCGAATGCGTAACAATCAGGAATGAGACACCATTCTTTTCGTGCAGGTCCTTGAACAAGGCCAAGACTTCTCGACTTGTGACAGGGTCCAGTGCACCTGTTGGTTCGTCAGCAAGAATCAATCGTGGACGAGTAATGAGTGCGCGAGCGATGGCAACACGTTGCTGTTCACCTCCGCTCAACATCGACGGAAGGGCGCGGATTCTGTGACCCATCCCTAAACGTTCGAGCATTGCATCTGCTTTGGCAAGGGCTTTCTTGGATGAAACACCTTGGTGACGAAGTGGTTGTGCAACATTGTCGCGAGCATTCAAATCTGGGAGAAGATTGCCTTCCTGGAAAATGAACGAAACTGTTTTTTGCCGGAGTTCAACCAGTTCTTGACCTTTCAATCGCGTCATGTTTTTACCAGCAAGGCTGACCGAGCCGGCACTTGGTTTCATCAACCCTCCAAGACACTTCATCAGTGTCGACTTGCCTGATCCAGATGGGCCGACGACAGCAATAGCCTCACCGGCCTTCATGTTGATGTGAAGCCCACGTAATGCAACGACATTGCCATCTTCTGCCTTTGATTCGTACACATGGTACAATCCATCGGATTCTAGAATCGTTTCACTCATCTTCATTCCCCCTTCAGTACGCTTGCTAAGTCAGCCGTCAGTGCTCGGCGTGTCGTGACCAAAAGGGCAACAACAACGGCTGCAAAGACCGCTAAGGAAACCAGAATAATCTGCGACCATGGATAAACCAGTGTCCGTTGGATCGTCGTCGATGAGCCTCCAAAGATTTGGAAGATAAATCCAAAGATGTCAAAGAATCCGTTGAAGGAGAGTGCAAGCCCTGCGCCCAAAACGATTCCAAGGGCCATCGAAACTACAACGATGGAAAGAATCTCGAACAAGACCAATCGGATGATTTGATTTGGTGATGCTCCAATCGCCTGCAAAACGGCTAATTCTTTCTGACGTTGGCTAAGCACCAGTGAAAGGAAGACGAAGCTAGAGGCAACTGCTGCAATGCTTGCGACAACGAACTGAAGTGAAAGCAATCCTGGCGTTCCGAAGATGAGGCCTCCATTTCGCTCAACTTCCTTGTGTGAGCTCGACCAATCAAGAACACCAGAAACACGAGAATCAGCCTTAATTTGCGATGCGAGTGACTCCAGTGAGTCACCCGAGATTCCATCGACTCGGACAATCCATGTTTTGGACGTGAGGTTGTTGGCTGCATCGTCTCCAACGAGATTTCTCCACGAATCCTCACCGATAATCAAAGCCGATGCAATAGTCGCCGCCCCTACGCCTGGGATGTATTCGTGTGTGCCCATGTAGTACATTGAGGTCTTGTGAGGCGTAACGATGAGTTGAACCCGAGTGTCGGCTAAGAACAAGTCTGAAGCCAGTGGAGGAGGTATTTCACTTGCACCGCTTGCACAACCTGTTTCGTCGCTGTTGCTCCCATCCGGACATGTTGTGTTCGATAAGATCGATGATGAAAGGTCAAACAGTCCAAACGCACCTGCGAGGTTGGCGTCCGTTAGATCTGCATCGACGAGTGAGCCCGCCATGAAATTAACAATGATTGCGTTCTCAAGGTTGGCACCTGTCAAATCTGCATCACTCATGTTCACATCAAGAAGAATCGATTCACTCATGTTTAGGTTTGAAAGATCGGAACCAGCAAGATTGGTATTGGAAAGATCAACACGTCCTAAATCTCTCTCGTTCAAGTCTTGACCTGAGAGATCGAGTCCACTCCAATCTGCATCCATGAGCAGTGTGTAAGATACAAACAACGCCAATGGATCGTTTTCATCAGAACCGCCGGAAGTGAAATTGAATTCAATTTCTTCCCAAACAAAAGTGATTTCACTGGATTTTTCATCTCCTGGCTTGAGCAGGACATCATCGAGTTTGTTCTCATCACCGCCACGGTTTGAACCGGGCAAGTCAAGGGAATACGCAGAATCTTCTCCAGCGGAGAATCCGTTGTTTGAATACCCGTTCATTGCAGAGCCAACGCTCGTTCCGGGTATCGATTGTTCACTCCATCGCAGAACGTCCTCGTTCCCGTTCAGCAAAACGAAAGTCTGCAGATTATCGCCACCTTGTTCGTCGGCGAGTGTAATCTCTGGGACGCTTGTTGCAAGAGGGTTGACATCTCCATCCGTAAATTCATTGACAAGAGAAATGAGTGTTGTCGAGTTGATGGCTTGTTCGGTTGAGATTTGCAAATCGGAACCAACGGTTGCATCTGCGGTCTTCTCATCGACGAGCGTTCCCGTGTATCCTTGAACTGCTGCTAAGGTGACAATTGAGAGCGTGAGCAACATAATTACGGCAAGCCGATTCACTGATTCTGCTGAACCTGAACCCTTCAATCCTCTTTTTACATCTTTGAGTAGAGGTGAACGTCCGAACAAAAGTTGCATGATTTGTGGACCTTTGGCCCCGATTCTTCCCAGAAGCAACGCCCCTCCAATCCACAGGGCGAATGGTCCAATAATTCCAATCAATCCTTCGATGAAGAAGTTGGAAACAATCCCATCCTCGCTGCCATTCATCTCAAGCCATGTATCAATCACGGCAAGCATTCCAAAGAGAAACGCCGACCAGTGAAGCCATCGTTTTGGCTCGGATTTGACCGTCGTCTTACGAACTCCTTCCTCAATTTCAAGTTCGATGAATTCTCGTGCTCGACTGCGTCCAAAGATCATCGCTAGACCGAGTGTGGCAAGGGCCGTGAAGAGCGTCGATCCAAGTCCTAACGTTGGATTCACATCGAAATCACCTGTTCTGAATTCCATGAATCCTACCGCAGAAAGTACGATTGGTACTGCCATAAGGGCAAGAATGTACCCAATGAGCCAAGCAACAGAAGACATGACGAACAACTCCAACAGGACCATCCCTTGCAAGTTCTTGCCGTCTGCACCTATGACCCGATGAATGCTTACTTCTCTGCGACGTTGCTCGAGAGAGAGAACCAAACCGTAAATCAGAACTGCCAAGGACAAAAATACGATTGGAATCATAATGATGTAATCGAAAATCTGAATCAAACCAAGGAAGATGTTGAGGAAGAGAATTGTTCCTGAAACAATGTCGGTATAGTACAATTCCACGCCTTCATCGGTATAGTTTCCAGCTTGGACTTCCGTGCCAAGATTCTCAAGCCATTCAGCAGCGTCCGCAGTTGAACTGGTTGGCAACTGACCACGATCGATGGTGACACCAAGATACATGTGATCGTAATTGATCAGCGTTTCACGCTGTGGTTCCTCAAGCACTTCCCACGTCGTAAAAATTGGATTGAACGGTAGCGTAGGGTTACCAAAATCCCACGGCTCGTAAATACCCATGACGGTCAAATTTTCAACAGTCATCCACATACGACAATAGATCATTTCATTGTTTTGAGGCGTGATTTCTCCTGCACAATTGTCCTCGGTGACGCTTGCTTCAAACAGAGTTGATTCATCGACAACATAAGCAAACGTCAATTCATCGAGAACGTCGCCAACTTTCGCTTGGGCCTCGCTTGCAATTGTTGATGGAAGAATAATTCCACGATTCGCACTCATGTTCTCCGGTGTCGGCCACTCACCAAGGCCTGCGATAATGTTCTCGCCAAGCCGATCGGCCAATTCGCCATCAAAGGCTTCAGGGCCGAGGAAACGAATTGCTCGTTTGTCCGAAATTGGTGGACCTGCGTCAAGCGCTTCGGGATAATCAAATGTCATTGTGTCCCAAAGCGGATTCTCGTTGTCGGATATCGCCCGCATCTCGAGCGGTTGGGCGACAACGAAATCGATGTTGAAGAAACCCCCGCTGTGAATTCCTTGACGGCCTAGAACAAGCGTACAGTCGTTGAATTCTGAAAATTCATCCATCAACTCATCACAAACTTGCGTCATCGTGGTCGTGTTGTTTGACCATCCTGATGCATTCTCGACCGGTGTACGAGCAAACTCAATTTTCGCATCGAACGGTTCCGAATCGAGTGATTCTTCGAAAAACAATTGGGAAAGTCCTACACCATAAGCGAGAACGGTTGTGATAACCAAGGAAGCAAGGAAAACACCTGCAATGACCGCCATTCCGCGCTCTTTACCTCGCCAAGCACTTTGGCCAGCAAGTCTCAAGCGACTTGGTAATTCAAGCAACGAGTGTTGATATCTCCGAAGTCGAGAGCGGCTTTGTCCAAAGTCGCTTTCCTTGAGGTCGGGAACTTCGTCACTCATTCTTCTTCACCTTCCTCGTCAAGACCCCAAGCAGAGCGGATGTCGGACGCTTCTGTTCGCCCGTCGTTCAGCAGCAGCATACGGTCAGCGTTGGACGCCAAATCTGGATCGTGGGTCACCATGAGGATGGAAATTGGGTTCTCCTCATCGTGGCAGAGATCCTTGAACAGCTTCATGACATCCTTTCCACTTGCAATGTCAAGGTTGCCTGTCGGTTCATCAGCGAGAAGAACTGGCCGATTGCCTGCAATCGCCCGAGCAATGGCAACCCGCTGTTGTTGTCCACCAGAAAGTTGGTCTGGAATGAAATGAAGACGATCCCCCAGACCGACTTTTCGCAACGCGTCCTCAGCTTCAGTTACAGCAGCATCAGAAGGAATTCCAGACAACTCAAGAGCAATGGCTACATTGTCAACTGCGGAGAGGTTGTCGAGCAGGTGAAAGTCTTGGAAAATCCATCCGACCTTATTCCGTCGGACGTCGACCACGTTTGCAGGTCCACGAGTTCCATAGGTGCGATCATCCAGAGTGATGCTTCCACTGTCTCCGGCAAGCAAACCTCCTATGATGTTCAAGAGGGTTGATTTTCCAGAACCTGATGGGCCCATGAGCGCTACCATCTCACCTTTTTTGACTTCCATGTGGACGCCTTTGAGTACGTCAAGTGAGCCGAAACTCTTGGTCAAACCATCCACGTGAAGCATCTCAATTCCCCCAGCATTTCTGCATGCAGTTAGAATGGCGACGTTATTTCTTTACAATGGTTTGTATCGTATGACTCTACATATACATGCGACGCTTTCAAAAAAGGGAAGCCTCAGGATTCGTTATGAGCGAGAAGACAGCACTCATCACTGGGATTACTGGACAAGATGGTTCCTACCTTGCCGAATTGCTCCTTGAGAAGGGGTACACTGTGTACGGATTGGTCCGTCGTGTATCGCAACCAAGCCTCGGAAGAAACCTGATCAACCATTTGATGAGCAACGAGAAGTTTCACCTACTCAATGGCGACCTAGCCGATCAAAACTCAATCGACAATGCCGTGCATCAAGTCAAACCTGACGAATTCTACAATCTCGGGGCAATGTCCTTTGTTCCTGAATCGTGGAGATCACCGATGATGACTGCGGATATTACAGGGCTTGGTGCGCTACGCTGTCTCGAAGCAGTTCGAAAGCACGCACCGGAGTGTCGATTCTACCAGGCGGGTTCCAGTGAACAATATGGAAAAGTACGTGAAGTACCTCAATCTGAGCAAACTCCGTTCCACCCACGCTCACCCTATGGATGTGCGAAAGTGATGGCGTTCGAAATTACACGCAACTACCGTGAATCGTACAACATGTTCGCATGCACAGGTATTCTCTTCAATCACGAAAGCCCACGACGTGGTCTTGAATTTGTGACACGAAAAGTGACCATGATGGCTGCTCGAATTAAGCACGGATTCGATGAATGCCTGCACATCGGCAACGTTGACGCCAAGCGCGACTGGGGATTCGCTGGTGATTATGTTGAGATGCAATGGAAGATGTTGCAGCAAGATAAACCAGATGACTACGTGATTGCAACTGGACGGACACACAGCATTCGTGACATGATTAGTCTCTCATTCTCACTCATTGGTCTAAATCTAACATGGTCGGGTGAAGGTGTTGACACAATTGCAACCGATCAAAACGGTGTCGTCCGAGTTCGAACGAATCCCAAATTCTTCCGCCCTGCTGAGGTTGACCTTCTGATTGGAGATCCTGCTTATGCAAAAGAAAAGCTTGGTTGGGAAACCAAAACCACCTTCGAGCAACTCATCCAAATGATGGTCGAATCCGATCTCGCTATTGTTCAGGAAGCTGTTGATGGAGGCTATGCCCCACCAACGCCACCAGAATGATTCGCTGATCTCTTCATCAGGCGATTGAACAGCGGCGGTATGAGTGCAATCCAGAACATTTGGTAGTATCCACCGGGTAGTTGCGGAGATTCATCGTAAGGACGCAGGCGTTCGTAGGGTGTGCTTGCACGAAGATGGTGCGCTGCGTGAAGAGGGAGATTCATCAGGGTGTATCGAGACCAGCGCGTTCGACTTTCCCATGCATGGCCTGCATGCGGACGCTCATTATCACCCCGTTCCAATCCATGATGTTGGATGAAGTTCACAAATTCGAGGAGATAGATGGCAACAAAAGCCTGCCCAACAAAGGCCACCAAGTAAGGAAGCCCCCAAAATGCAAGGGATACAAGCAAAGCGGCCTCGATTGTCAAGGATAGCGCCGTGTCCTTTTTGCGGATGCGATATGCATTCCGGAGTTGTTTTGGAACAGTTCGTACCAAATGCCCGTAGACGCTTCGCCCCCACGGTGAACTGGTTGGATCAACTCTTCGAGCCCAGTGCTTGTGATGGGTGTGGTTGTGCTCGACTGTGAAATGAAGGTAGAGGACACACAACAAGTCGAGACGTCCGAGCCACCAACTCGACGATCGTGGTCGGCGGTGTCCGAGTTCGTGCGCTGCTACGACACCAGCAGCACCCGTAGCCAATCCCGCAGAGAGGGTGGGCACAATCAATGGGATTTCACCCAGTCCCGTCCACACACGATACATCAGACAGAGAACGACGGCAGGAACGAGAATTCCGTGCATGTGGACAATAGCGTTGTGACCTCTCCCCTCGTATTCAACATCATGCACGGTCGATGAGCCAGCGAGTGTATCCAAAAACGGATACAACCCCAACAAGAGAACGATTGGCGTCAGCATCCACCAGCCGCCGACCAAGAGCGAGACTGCGGCAGAAAGAGGTGTGAGAAGGCCGACCAAATGGGGTGCCCACCGACTCATGATCATTCCTGTAACTCATAATTCAAATGCGTTGCCTTTGTTGCATAGGAGGAAGTGTGATTTGAAAATGAAAGAAAGTTGCATGGAAAATGAGCAACAAGGCTTAACCTCACGATACCCTAGCCCAACCATGATTCCACAGAGAGCGATTCTCCTAGCACTGTTGATGCTAACCTTTTCGACGTCGGGGTGCTTTGGTGAAGTCGACGTCGAGGAGGAAGTACCACAGCCGAGCGTTTGGAACTTTGAACGTCCTGAACTCACGTGGTACCACTTTCCCGATGCTGTTGATGCTTGGGGCAATGATTCCGTTGAACTCAGCGGTCGAAACATACCAATGCCGGCTGAAGGTACCTACTACAGTATTGGAATGTCAACCTTTGAACCAACGATGGGAATCACAGAAAGTGATACTCTGTTCATGAGTTCATATGGCAATGGTCCTTCAGGCTCAACGGCCGTTGTTGCTTGCAATCTCATCGGGATAACAACACTCGATTATTCATGTGAAAACACGTACGACCCATTGCTACCAATCGCCAATTCGAACGATCCTTACATTTACGTCGATCCTTGGACGAGCCGCATCATGAAATTCGATATGCACGCATTGCTTGGTATGACCGTTGAATGGTCGGATAATGACGGTGCTTCATGGAATGGGCCAAGTGTAGCAACCCAATTTTATTCCGTCCAGGATCATCAGACGATTGCAAGTAGCAACATGCAAGCAGCACTGTATCCGACAACATGGATGTTTTGCATCAACGGTAATGCCCCTCATCCTTTGTGCTCCTCCAGTCAAGACGGTGGAGCAACTTGGGGTCCAGAAACGTCAGGCGCTCCTGTGACCTGCTCGTCAGGAGGCTTGTCCGCCCATTTAGTCGGCAGTATCGACGGAAATTTCTACCGGGGCAACAAAGGTTGCACTGGTGAAGGATACTCGGTGTTTCGAACCACAAATGCTGGCATCAGCTGGACTGAGCACCCGCTACCGACTGAGATTACAGGAACAGCCGATACATGGAATGCAGAGGAGGCACAGGTCGAAGTTGATTCAGCAGGAAATGTCCATGCCATGTGGAATGGACTCGACAACAAACCGTACTGGTCCTACTCTCGTGATCAAGGGGAAACATGGTCAAACGCGACAATGATCGCACCGCCAATCAACCTCTCAGGAACGGGTTTTCCTGTTGTTGTTGCAGGGGATGAAGGAACGGTTGCATTTGGTTACGTTGGGGAAACAGCAGGTGAAGATGAAACTTGGAATGCATACTTGACATACACAACAGACGCCTTTAATGAGACGCCATTGCTCACGACTGTCCAACTCAACGGCGAAAATGATCCAATTGACATCGAGGAAGATTGTGGTTACAGCCGCTGTGGTGGTCTCGGTGATTTCCTCGATATTCGAGTTGATGCCTACGGCCGAACGTGGTTCTCTCTCTCCCATAATCTTGCGGATCACGGAATCTTTGGAACCTTCAACATTGGACCAAGCCTACGTGGAGATTCGCTCACCATGCTGCAGGAAATGCCAGTTGGTGGACAAGCAACCCTCTGATTCAGAACGCAAACGAACAGTGTTCAGGGTCGGCGAAACATTGAGACGATCTTTCGAACAATGCCTGGAGAAAGAGAAATACCATTGCGGTACACTTGAGCTTCAAGCGTTTGGTCTACGAATGTTGCGAGTTCTTTGTCCATTCAATGCTCCCTCCGGATTTCTTGCGCGGCTCGTTCGTTTGCAGTAAAGCGAAACGACGCTATAGCATTCACGATCGGTGCAAAGAAGTCAGAGAAAATCCCTGAGCGGTACTGTTGCTGATCCATTATTCGGTCGGTGTATGTCTGGAGTTCGTTATCCATTGTTATCCTCACTCTACATTGGGTGCCCTCCCTATTCAAAGGCGTGGTAAACTTGCCAACACAAAGGTGTATTATTTACATCAGGTGTTTTTGAATACACTTTAACGACCGTCTTCTTCAAGAACAAAAATTTCGAGGACTACCTATCCGAGCCGTTCCCGACCGTTCATCAACAGTGGAATCCGGCTTCAGGAGGAACGAACATGGGCATGGACCTTGCACTCAAAGCAAAATTGCAAAAACAACGGTATCACATTGTTGGCGAACACGGTGGTGTCAAGACGTGCCATTGGACAAAAGAGTCACTCCTGCGTGACCGTGCATGCTACAAGGGCACCTTCTATGGTGTCAAAAGCCACACGTGTATGCAAATGTCTCCAGTTGTTGATCAATGCAATCTCGCTTGCACCTACTGCTGGCGTGAGCCGCACATGGATACACTAGAGCTTACGGACCAAGATCCTCTCGAACTCCTCTATGAGAGTGTCCGGGCACAACGACGACTACTCTCAGGATTCGGAGGCAATGATAAGGTTCCACGAGAAAAGTTTCTCGAAGCTCAGGATCCAAAACACGTTGCTATTTCTCTGAACGGTGAACCGACACTCTACACTCGCCTTGGTGAATACATGGATCTGTGTCACAAGCATGGTATGACAACAATGCTCGTCACCAATGGCACTCTTCCAAAGGTCTTGGAAAAACTCGACACGCTCCCTACTCAACTCTACGTCTCCGTCGATGCACCCAACAAGAACGTCTTCGATGATGTATGTCGCCCAAAGTGGAACAGTGGGGCCTGGAATCAATTTGAGAAAACCATCGATCTTCTACCAAGTCTTGACACACGAATTGTTTGTCGTCATACACTGATGAAAGGTGTCAACATGTCATCCGCGCACATCAAAGAGTTTGCAGAACTCGACAACCGTGCCGATCCTGATTTCATTGAAGCCAAGGGATACGTCTACGTCGGCCATAGCCGAGAAAACCTCTCCATGGAAAACATGCCAAGTCATGACGACATCCTCTCCTTCTCGAATGAACTTGCACCTCAAGTCAATCGAGAGGTCCTCTCAGAAAGTCGGCCGAGTCGAGTTGCTCTTATCGGTCGTGAGATTGTTCCAATTCCAATCCCCGAAGCGGAATTGTATTTCCCCGAAGATCTTGGGATTGCCCCTCCTGTCAAGAAATTACCACTGATTCAAAATTGAGTTCATAAACTGTCGAGTTGTTATTCTACCATGACAACAGAGCGTACGCAGCGAATATTGATTGTAGGTGCAGGTGGAATTGGTGGGCTGACCTTTGATTTGGTCGTCCCAGCTCTCGAAAAAGTAGGGCAAAAGTGTTCAATCACAATTATGGACGGTGATACCGTTGAAGCCTCAAACTTGGGCCACCAGCGATTCTCAGAATCGGACATCGGTTCCTTCAAAACAACGGCTCTCGTTCAAAAATATGAATCGCTCAAGAACGTGTATTGCGTTTCTGACCCAGAAAATCTACGGGTCAAGGAACAACTGCAAGAATTTGATTACATCATTATCGGTGTCGATCGGCCTCATCCACGGAGGTTGGTTCACGCGACGAACGTGCCATGGATTGACTTGCGGTCCACAGGCGATGGACACGTCTATTTTACCAACGATTCAGACCCAACTCTTGTTGCTATGATGACGCCAGACCACGAACCCGCGAGCTGTCAAATTGCTGGCGCAATCGCTGCTGGAAACATCCAATTTGGCTACGTCAATGCCGCTGCGGCTGCAGCAACATGGCTTATGGGACAATTGAGAAATCAACCACCTCTCCGTGAACGGATGTCGAGCATCATGTTTGGTGAACTCAAATTCCCCGAGGTGAAGGCATGATTCCAGTGATGAATCTTGAATCCATAGGCATCACCTATGAACAGTGGATGAGAGCTTGCATTCAGGCAGAAGCACAAGCGGTTGAGTCCAATGATGTCCTCGATGTACAACGAAACGCTGCTGAACATGGTAGATGGGATTTGGTGTACAATCTCTCACTCATTGCAGGTCTTGAGACCTCTGTCCTCATCGATGCCAACGGAGAGATTCAGATCGATTGGGGTTCGCCCGGTCGAGTACCTCTCCGTCCACCCGTTGGAATGATGGCGCCGTTTCGATTATGGGTTCATACCCACCCAGGCTTCCACGCTTATTGGAGCGGTACCGACAAGAACAGTCTTGCAATCGCGCAAGGGATTCTTTCCTCAGCCCTTGTCCTCGGAGCTCCAGGAATCAAGCAGAGTCGGAACCTTGGTCCTGACAACGGCCACTCAATCGACCTTGAAGGGCCGCTCCAGCACTGGACTGAGGAAGACATTACTCCATGGGACCGATGGTATGCAGAGCATCAAGAAATACCGATTGAGGTGATGGTTTGAGTTCCAACGTTCGTTCACCGCGAGATGACGAAGAGGAACTCAAGGCGCACATTGCCATCCTTCGCGGTCAATCCAAATCGCTGAAGGAAGTGCTCACTGAGATGATGGACGAGGAACCATCAGACGACCTTGTCCTAGCCGTGGAGAATCGCATTCTTCTCGCTCAGGAACAAGAAGAGGCAATCGATCTTGAGAAGATTGTCGAATCCATTCAGCAACTACAGACGTGCTGGGTTTAGGCATTCTTGTAGGTCGCTCTTCGACCTTCAATCAAAGCACTGAGGCCTTCGAGAGCGTCCTCGGTTGAGAAGATTCGATCCAGGCCTTGCAACTCAAGTTGGAGGCCTTCATCAAGTGACATCGAAGCTGTTGCATCGATTCGTTCACTCGCCATAGCCAATCCAATCGGAGCAGTGAACTTGAGCGACTTGAGTTGACGAGCAACGGTTTTATCTTCAGCATCAAAGCCATCTGGGCAGCTTCCTGCGAGCAAAGCAGTCATGTTGCCATCCGAGAAGAATTTCTTAGCGAATTTAACCACAGGACTGTTTTCGTTCATTGGTTTTCCAGGGTACTTGTTTTCTGGTTTTCCAGATGTGTGAATACCTTTGATGCAATTCGGAACATCGTTGATGTCGACAAGATGTGTAACAAGACCAAGGTCGGTGGCTGTCTCAGCATTCATGAAGTTTCCAGCAAGAACAGCCCATCGTCCAAGTTCTCGACCTGCGATTCGAGCAGGGCGCTGCGTACCACCAAGTGCAGGATAAATCCCAATGCTTGTTTCAGGGAATCGAAATTGCGTCCGACGCGTTCCAATTCGATAATCACAAGCGAGGGCAAGTTCAAGGCCACCGCCGAGAGCAAGTCCTGTTGTCAAAGCAATTGTTGTCTTCGTTGATTCTTCAAGTGCTGCGAGAAGAGTATGGCCGTTTTCTGTGAACGTCTCTATGTCAGGGATGTCGTCCGACCGAATTTTATCGACGAAGAATTTGACATCGGCACCAGCGACGAAGGCCTTACCTGCTCCATCCAATACAATGGTCGAGACATTGTTGTCCGAATTTGCTGCTTGTACTGCTTCCGTGAGCTGAGCAATAACGATTTCATTCAGCGCATTCATTGCCTCTGGGCGGTTGATTGTAATGGTTGCAATTCCATCCTCTACTGATGAGTCAACGTAAGAGAACTCCCAATTTGTTGCTGCATCGGATTGATGTTGGAAGAAAGCAGGAAGTGCCCAGGTTTTACCTGCAAGTTCTTGGTATGCAGAGGCCATTCGGTATGCTTCTTTGACGCCAATTCGATTCATCATTTCGAACGGCCCTCGAGCCCATCGCAATCCAACCTTTGCACCCCGATCAACATCTTCCATCGAACAGATGTCTTCCTCAACAATCTGTGCTGCAACTCCAAACACTACACCGAGGAGACGTTCGGAAACAGTAGTGTACTGTTCTTGAGAATAGTCTGATTCATCCTCAATGGTCCACATTGCATTGTTGGCGATGAGATCTCTCAAATTTTGTGCACCGTTGTATCGCGGTGTGTCAAGTTGTTCGGCGAGATAATCCGTTGAATGGAGAGCGATTGGAGGCCCTGTGAGATTCATCAAGCCAAACGGACCAAGTCCAATTCGGAATGCTTTGCATGATATCGCATCGATCTGAGCAGCAGTTGCTACACCCTCTTCGAGAAGCAAACACGCTTCATTGAGCCACGGAACGAAGAATCTGTTGACGACAAATCCGGGTCGATCTTTGCAAACGATAACCACTTTTCCAAGTGTTCGACAGTATTGAACAGTACGATCAAGTGTGTCCTTGGACGTTGTTTCGGCAGGTATGACCTCGATCAGTCTGTTCTTTGCAGGATGATAGAAAAAATGCAATCCTACGAATCGATCGGGTCTTCCGGTCGCTTCAGCGAGAGCATTCACAGAAAGAGAGGAGGTGTTTGATGCGAGAATGGTCCCCTCGTCACATGCTTCGTCCAAGGCAGAGAACACTGATGTTTTGATGTCAAAGTCTTCGAACACTGCCTCGATGACCAAGTCGGTGTTTGAAGCCGTATTCTCAGTTCCCACCACATCGGTGATTCGGCCAAGTGTTGCACTCACTTCATCTTGCGAAAAGATTCGTCGTTCGATGGCTTCTTGAAGGAAATTTTCGATGATTGAACGCCCTCGTGCAACATATTGTGCCTCTCTGTCAACCATTTGCACATTGAATCCTTCTTGTGCACTTTTTTGTGCAATACCTGAACCCATGTTTCCTGCACCGATGATTGCGACGTTCTCGACAGCTCTCATGCATACAACGACAAGCAAACCGTTCATGAATGATACGCTCTTGCAGTTTGTTCAATTCGTAGGTAAGGAACATCAATTCGGACCAAACCACATCCGATACTTGTAGTGAAAGATACACACCTGAGAGTCGCTGCGGATTACTCGAATCGGTGTTGAAAAGAAATCAAGTATGGGAAATATATCGGAGGTCCATGCCTGAACCACCAATGGTACTCCCAACAACCGAACTCAAAGTTGTAAGCGATAAAATCAGTGAGACCATTCAGATTGGAGGTTCGGTTCGGTCGTTGCTTGAAGATCATTCAGGACAGGGACGATTCGATCTGAATTGGGAGGTTGATGCCGCTGTTGAAGCGCTCAACGTCTTCGGATCGAGATGGACGATTGAAATCCTCTCCACGCTTTACATTGCAGGCGAACGACGATTCAATGAGATGAAGCATCTTCTCAAGGGAATCTCTTCGCGCACCCTCTCCGACAAACTTCGATTCCTTGCTGACGAAGGATTGGTTGAGCGAAACGTTACCGATGGACCTCCTGTTCGTGTCACATACAAGCTTTCCAGTCATGGTTTGACGTGCGGAAGACTCCTTTCGCCACTCGTAGCATTCATGAAAATCCACCAAGGTTCGATCATCGGCGCTTAGATGCGTCAATACGATGCATTAAGATACGAAGAGGTCATCCTCGACGTATGGCACTTCTCACTCAATGGGTTTGCAAGCGTCCTTGGTTGCTCGCAGGAATTGCAGGCTTAACCGGTGGACTTGCAAGCATTGCTCATGGCGTGACAGCTATGACATCAACCGCATCGGCCCTTGCATTTGGTGGGATTTCTACGAAACGCCAAACGAGTGAACATCCATTTCGATCACGTATCCTACGCACACTTGAACGCCACCCAGGATTATGCTATCGTGAACTTCAGCATGAACTAAGCGCAGCGAATGGAACCCTTCGCCACCATCTCGACGTTATGCAAAACCAAGGGAACATCACGATTATGCCCGTGAATGGACGGACATGTTACTTCGCAGGCGGACCTTCACAGGTTGAATTACTGCAATCTGTATCGAGTGACCATCAGCGTATGGCATCAAGCCTTCCCATCGGCCTCTCAGCGGTCCAACGGCAAGTGATCAACGACATTCTTGAAGAAGGAACACCTCGCTCTCAAGCACAACTTGCCCGACGTATTGGACGAACGCGTGCAAGCGTTCATTCTGCGATAAAGGTCCTACGTCGACGAGGAATCCTTCGGAAAGATGTTCTCAATCTCGCATCGCACATCCAAATCGATACCTTCCGACGCTCGGATCGTTTGACCTATCAGTGGAATGACGGTCGCCGAGTTCAGGCTTAATTTTCGCTTTCTGAAAAGCAATTGTTGCACAGGTTTCAAAGACCATCGCCGAACGTACTTCGCCATGCTTAACGTCAAGTTGGAAGAACTCCCGATGCCAACATCGGATCGCTCGGTTGATCGCTTAGTCGGTTGGTTTGTTGAGTCGTTTTGTTTTGTTCGGAGAAAAGGCGATGCTACTGCAGATTATGGCTCAGCATCTCCCATTCACCGTATGCTACGCGACCACTTTTTCTTGAATCCAAACAAATCTTGGGATGCGCAGTCACTGTCGGACGAGCTTGCGATGACGCCCGCAGCGTTGAATCACCACCTCTCTCGCATGAGCCAATCTGGTCTACTTTCTTACACGAACGAAGGAAAAGGCTGGAGAACCTACATCCTTCGAGGAGGAGGAATTTCACAAGCTCTTGAATTGTGCTTTGCTCAGTATCGACTTATTCTTGAACAAAAAATGGACCAAATCCAACCGTACTGGAATCGAGAAGGGTTAACGCTTGATAATGAAATGTCGGAAGAGGCGCCTCTGTCACTGAATCTCAACATCATTGATTACCGGTCTACGCAAGAGGGTGCGTCCGAACTAACGCAATGGATGGCTGATGTTGGACTGCTTGGAGACCGTCCGGGAAATGAAATTCTCACTGGTTCTGTATCCGAGCAACTGTTTCGCCTCCTACTCGGTTCTGATGGTCCGATCTCACTGGATGATGCGCATGATCAGTTTGGTGGACAAAAGGCTCGTCTTGGACGAATACTTGAACGATTTCGGGCATGCGGATTGGTTGAACGAATCCCTCGTACGGATCGACTCGGGTCTGCATTGTGGTCGGCAATGATTACACAACACCAACGGCGTGGTGAAGACTGGTTGCTGAAGAAGGGTGGTTTCATGCGAATTGTTCCCGAAAAGAATCACAGTTCGCTGCTGAAGCCACTCAGTAAAGGCAAGCTTGCAATCGAAGATGTTCAGAATGCGATGCACGAAATCAGTGCCTCAGACCAGATGCTTTTGCTCAATCTACTTGGTGGCCGTTTGCCACTTGGTTACAGACTTGTAGGTTCATCAATAGCAGATTCTAAGCAAAACATCACTGCACGGCTTGACAGGTTGTTGAGAAGAATACGTCGAGTTGGTACGATGATTGAAGATGTCTTGACCACGGGCGATGAATGATGAGCGAGGCTGGTTTTGACACCTACGAGCCGTGGTCGGGTGAGCAACGAGCGCTCTATCTTGCTCCAATGGCAGGTGTATCGGATCTTCCATATCGATTGTTAGCCAAAGAGTGTGGTGCCGACATCACCATTACAGAATTCACAAACAGTACTGCATTAAGCCGAGAAGCAACAGCATCATGGAGGAAAATGGAATCGGATCCAAGGGAACAACCGTTCATTCCTCAAATCTTTGGAGGCGAAATGAATGACATGGTCACTGCTGCAACCATGCTGCAAGAATCTGCCGACGTAATCGACTTGAATTTTGGATGTCCTGCTCCCAAGGTGACCAATATTTGTGCAGGTGCAGCATTGATGGGTGAACCACAGAAACTTGTTTCTATGGTCGAAAACATTGTTGATGCCGTTGATGTTCCAGTCACAGCAAAGATGCGGCTGGGTACTGGCCAAGGACCAAACAATGCGGTCAACATCTGTCAGTCGCTTGAGAAGGTTGGTGCGCAGCGATTGTGCATTCATGGGCGAACTCTCCGCCAACGATACTCGGGAATTGCGGACTGGGAAACCATCCGAACTGCCGTCAATTCTGTTGATGTCCCTGTCGTAGCGAATGGCGACATCACCGACGCCGAAAGTGCTCGACGATGCTTGGAACAAACAAACGCCTCAGGACTGATGATTGGTCGTGCGGCAATTGGTCGGCCTGATGTCTTTGCCCAGATCAAAGTCGGACTCGGATGGATGGAACAAGCTCAATTGCCATGGGTTCAACACTACGATGGTGAATGGGATGAATTGTCAGAAACCTCGCAAGCCTTTGCTTCCAGACGTTGGTGCTGGGACCGGTATGTTGCATTGTGCCGAGAGACGACTGGCCTTGCTAAACAGACAATGCAACGACATGCCGTTGCGTTTTCAAAAGGCTTGCCAGGAGCGAAGTCAGTTCGTTCGTTAATGCATGAACTTGCCGATGTGGATGAATCCGCACAAGCAATTTCGGAATTCTTGAAGCCAATCTCAGAAGGTTGACTTCCACTCCTCGAGATCATTGGCTTCTGCCCATGCCTCATCAGTGGTTTCACCACGTAGTTTGAGAACTTCTCGGGAGAGGAGCCAATACACGAGGGCGAGGGAGTGGCGACTCTTGTTGTTCGCAGGGAGTGCAACATCGACGTTTCGCAACTTGTTGTTTGCATCGACGAGGCCAACGATCGGAAGACCTGTGTTGACGGCCTCACGAAGTGATTGTTGGTCAGATGCTGGATCTGTAACGAACAAGATGTCTGGCTCTTTGTAGGAGCGGAGAGCAGGATTTGTCAGGCTTCCAGGGATGAAACGTCCTACTGCGGAGTTCGCACCAATTGCTTCAGCAAACATTCGAGCAGGTCGCTGTCCATATTGTCGGGCAGAGACAACCATGATTTGGGACGGCTCGTATTGATTCAAGAACGATGCAATGATTCGAATTCTGTTGTCCGTGTGATTAAGATCGAGGAGGTAAAGCCCATCGGAATTGACGGTATCAATGAATCGTCCCATGTCAGCACTCTTCTGCTTTGTTCCAATGTTCACACCGGATTCTTCGTAGAGTTCAAGTGGAATCAGGAGCCCAGTTTCTTCAGACATAGTAGTGCCTCAGCAAGCAACCGACCTAAACCCTCTTCTTAACCGCTTCGCATCATCTCCAAACTACGCTTTTGACATAGGAAGGGGAAGAAATCAAATCTGTGTAGGTTAAAGGTGAAATCATGGGGGTCTCTTTTGCTGGCGGAAAAGAAGGCCCAGATGGCTATTTTATCAACGCTTCTGGTTCGCCATTGCCGGTAAGTGCCAGCGATTTGGAACGTTTCATGTATTGCCCACTGTCTTGGCAGTTAGCAAAAGAAGGAGCAACTGGAGTAGGTGAAGCCGTTGAAGGGGGCGTTGAAAAACACAAGGAAATTCACAGTGAAATGACAGAATTTCAATCTGCTTTAATCCGTATGCGGCGCTCACTTCTCATTTGGTCGTGGTGGTATGGCATCATCATCGCCTTTGCAATCGACGCAATCGCGTTCGTGTACATTGACGACATGATGAATTCACCGATCGAGTTTGCAAAAATTCTCTCTATGTGGTCGGTATCATGCCTCATTGCTGCAGTTCTCTCCATCGCCTTACCTTGGCGAAATTGGTTTAAAATCGAACATAGCATCAAAGAGATTCGTGAAATGAAAAACCGTTTTGCTTCAACTGGATTGGAACCGACGTGGAGTCCAATCGGATTCCTTGGAGGATGGTTTTCAGCAGGAAAAACCGAAGCAGGTCTGCTCCTTGCTACGATTCTCATTGGAATTCACGCCATTGCACTCGTCGCTGCAGAAGATCGAAATCAAGCTGGATTTATTCTCATCGTCATTGCCTTTATTTGGACCTTTTTCGCAACATGGCAGCTTCAACGCTCCCTCAAGGCCGAAAG